>ERZ772940.122-NODE-122-length-44698-cov-28.3321_pt1 | contig 44698 bp, 33 predicted proteins | sample MGYA00511682_ERZ772940 | MGnify/ENA primary metagenome ERZ772940 (study PRJEB29015, sample SAMEA2737922) | human oral metagenome | biome: human oral; feature: human-associated habitat; material: dental | place: China | collected 2031 ... | reverse complement strand
GGGTCTTGGTGGGGATGCAGGCGACGTTGATGCAGGTGCCGCCCACCTTGTCCCGCTCCACCATGACGACCTTGTCGCCGGCCTTGGCGCGCAGCATCGCCAGGGACTTGCCGGCCTTGCCGCCTCCGACGACGAGAAGGTCGACCTCCTCGACCGGAACGTCTGTCTGGTTGGTGGCGTCGCTGTTGACGGTGGACTGGGTCATGGGTGCGCATCTCCTTCGGCGGTCGCCGCTCGGCGTGATCTGAACGCCAGGGCAACGGGAAGCGAAGGGCCGCTATTCCGGGGCGATGGCAGGCGTCCTCTGCGGATCGCCGACAGCACTCGGGGGAGCCTCACGCAGCTGTCGCCTCTCCCAACCGGTCATTGAGGCGACTTATCCTTTCGTCCTCACTGATACCTGGTCGCCCTCCTGCTCGCCGAGAGCGACCAGGGCGGCGTCCAGGGAGTCGACGAGCGTGGCAAAACTCACGTCAGTGGGCGCATCCATGGCGAAGCCCCCGCGGACCTCGATATCCACAAAGCCGTGAAGTGAGGCCCGAGTCATTCGCACAGCGTCGATGATCCGATCCTCGGGGATGCGGTAGCCGGCCAGCGCCGCGGTGACGATGGCAACCGTGCGTTGCGCCGCGGATGACCGTAGCGGACTCAGGCTCCCGTCCGAGGTCTCGGTGGGGACCTGGGTCATCGGATAGAGCCCGGGGTGCGCGTGGGCGAAGCCTCGGTAAGCATCGGCAAGAGCACGCAGGGCATCAGGCCCGGCCAGCCCCATGACGGAGGCCGCCAGATGGTCGGCGAGCTCGTCCACCGCCCGCACGGAGACTCCTCGGACCAGGTCACTCATACCGGAGACATGCTTGTACAGGCTCGGTGGCGCGACTCCCAGATCGGCAGCCAGCCGGCATCGGGCAGGGACAGCCCCGTGACCATGGCCAGGGCAAGCACCAAAGCACTGACGAGCATCTTGCTGTCGGAGTATGTGCCAACCGCGGTCGCTAGCACAGGCCAGTACTGGTCGGTACCAGATGAAAGTACTGGTCGGTACCAGATGAAACCGGGGCGCGAGCGCCGTTGCATGTCGCCGCCATCCCCTATCGTAATCAGAGAACACATGAACGGAGTTCCCGATGCCCGATCCATCCTCATATGCTCAAGGCAGCGCGCCCATCACTCCTGGCCCCTTCAAGCAAGCCACCGGCGCCCGAGGCTGGATCCTGTGCTTGGCGGCCTCAGTTATCGGCTGGCTCCTGGTGCAGCTGTTCAATCTCCTGAACCAGTCCAGCTCGCAGACCTCGAATTCGTGGAACGTGGGAACGAGGCTAGCCGTCGTCGCCCTGAGCTCGCTCAACTCCATCCTCCTCATCACCGCTGTAGTTCTGTTCATCAACCATATGCACCGGGTCTATGTGGCCCATCGGAGGCGTGCAGGCCACTTCACCTTGGAAGAACGCCGTGAAATCGCACGACGCGATGATCTGTACAAGTCCTGGGATCACGCCCGCGCACTGGCGATCGGCCTCCTGTCCGATGACCCTGGTGGCAGGTTCCGACCCTGGGACGTCGTGCTGGATCCCGGCGAGGCTGCGGTTGTGGACTGCCCGGCCGGCTACGCGCGCTTCTACGGAACCACCGTGTCCTACACGCAGTCCAGCGGTATGTTCTTTGGATCGCCAGCCTTCGTCCTGGCAGGTATGGGCGCCACCGCGATCAGCAACAGCGCCAGACGTCGAGCCGCCGAACGACTCGCGGCGGATCAGTGGCGCGAGCACCAGCAGGTGCGTTGTCTGGTCACCGAGCAGCGCATCCTGCTGCAGCGTGCGGACTACCAGTGGCTCAGTTTCTACTTCTCCGCCATAGTATCTATGCATCCTTTCCCCGCCGAGGGCCTGTTCTTCGCCGAGTTTGAGGACACGTCCCCCTTGCGCCTCGAGGGCGCGGCCGCAGTGATCGCCTCCGTGGTGACGGTGTGGTACCGCTTCGGAGCCACAGGACTGCGCGATCATCCCGGATTGCAGTGCTTGCGCCTACCTCAGCAAGTCCTGACAGCAACCGAGCCAGTGGAAGGTGCCCCGCCCCCGGAGGTGACGAAACCCTAGCCTGTCCTCCCCCGTCCGCTTTATTCCGCTCCGGTGCCACTGGTGGCCCAGTGTCCCCAGTATGCCCGCCACTCGGAAGCGGCCCAGAAGATATCAGAGGTACTGAGCCACCGGTTGCGCTCCCCACCACCAGTGCCACGGGCTCGGCTCGCCCAGTGCTCGGTTGGCGAGATCCTGCCCCGTGAGGGGGCGGAGGGTGCAGGCGCGCAGGACGACGTCATCCCGTCATCAACCAGTTCGGCCGCAGTGGCCAGTCCAAGCCCGGTCGAGGCGCCGGCGGCTAGGACGAGTACCGTGCACGTTCCTTTTGCCGGAAAATTCGCTCGACGCCGGGCCAAGCCGGCTCAGGAGCTGGCGAGCTGGCGCAGCACGTACTGCAGGATGCCGCCGTGGCGGAAGTAGTCGGCCTCGCCGGGGGTGTCGATGCGTACGACGGCGTCGAAGGAGACCGCCGAGCCGTCAGCCTTCTGCGCCGTGACCGCGACGGTGCGCGGGGTGGTGCCCTCGTTGAGCGCGGTCAGGCCCGTGATGGAGAAGGTCTCGGTGCCGTCCAGGCCGAGCGACTCGGCGCTCTGTCCGGCCGGGAACTGGAGGGGCACCACGCCCATGCCGATGAGGTTGGAGCGGTGGATGCGCTCGAAGGACTCGGCGATGACAGCCTTGACGCCCAGCAGGGCCGTGCCCTTGGCTGCCCAGTCTCGTGAGGAGCCCGAGCCGTACTCCTTGCCGCCCAGGACCACCAGCGGGATGCCGGCGGCCTGGTAGGCCTGGGAGGCGTCGAAGATCGACTCCTGCTCGCCGGTGAGGAAGTTGCGGGTGTAGCCGCCCTCGACGCCGTCGAGCAGCCGGTTGCGCAGGCGGATGTTGGCGAAGGTGCCGCGGATCATGACCTCGTGGTTGCCGCGGCGCGAGCCGTAGGAGTTGAAGTCCGCGCGGGCCACGCCGTGCTCGGCCAGGTAGCGCCCGGCCGGGGAGTCGGCCTTGATGGCACCGGCCGGGGAGATGTGGTCGGTGGTCACCGAGTCTCCCAGCAGGGCGAGTACCCGGGCGTCCTCGATGTCGGTGACCGGGGTGAGCTCCATGGACAGGCCCTCGAAGAAGGGGGCCTTGCGCACGTAGGTGGACTCCTCGTCCCAGGCGAAGGTGTCCCCCTCGGGGGTGTCCAGGCCCTGCCAGCGCTCGTCACCGGCGAAGACGTCGGCGTAGTCGCGCGTGTACATCTCGCGGTCGATGGTGGCGTCGATGACGGCCTGGACCTCGGTGGGGTCGGGCCAGATGTCTGACAGGAAGACGTCGCGGCCCTCGGGGTCCTGGCCCAGCGGCTCGGTGGCGAAGTCGATGTCCATGGTCCCGGCCAGGGCGTAGGCGATGACCAGGGGCGGGGAGGCCAGGTAGTTCATCTTGACGTCGGGGTTGATGCGCCCCTCGAAGTTGCGGTTGCCCGAGAGCACCGAGACGACGGCGAGGTCGGCGTCGTTGACCGCCTGGGAGACCTCGGCCGGCAGGGGTCCGGAGTTGCCGATGCAGGTGGCGCAGCCGTAGCCGACGACGTTGAATCCCAGCTCGTTGAGGGCGGGCCACAGCCCGGCCTTCTCGTAGTAGTCGGTGACGACCTGGCTGCCCGGAGCGGTGGAGGTCTTCACCCAGGGCTTGGAGCGCAGGCCCCGGGCGACGGCGTTACGGGCCAGCAGGCCGGCGGCCATCATCACCGAGGGGTTGGAGGTGTTGGTGCACGAGGTGATCGAGGCGATGGCGACGTGCCCGTGGTCGAGCTCGGTGGTGGTGCCGTTGGCCAGGGTCACCGGCGTCGGCTTGGAGGGCTGGGAGGCGTAGGTGGGCAGGACCTCCTGGAAGGACTCCTTGGCCCGTGACAGGACGATGCGGTCCTGGGGGCGCTTGGGGCCGGCGATCGAGGGCACCACGGTGGACAGGTCCAGCTCGAGGTACTCGGAGTAGACGGGCTCGCGGGACGGATCGTGCCACATGCCCTGGGCCTTGGTGTAGGCCTCCACGAGGCGCACACGCTCCTCGGAGCGGCCGGTCAGGTGCAGGTAGTCCAGGGTGACCTCGTCGATCGGGAAGATCGCGGCGGTAGAGCCGAACTCGGGGCTCATGTTGCCGATGGTGGCGCGGTTGGCCAGCGGCACCTCGGCGACGCCCTCGCCGTAGAACTCGACGAACTTGCCCACCACGCCGTGAGCGCGCAGCATCTCGGTGATGGTCAGGACCACGTCGGTGGCGGTGGCGCCGGCGGGGATGGCACCGGAGAGCTTGAAGCCCACGACCTTGGGGATGAGCATGGAGACGGGCTGGCCCAGCATGGCGGCCTCGGCCTCGATGCCGCCCACGCCCCAGCCCAGGACGCCCAGGCCGTTGACCATGGTGGTGTGGGAGTCGGTGCCCACGCAGGTGTCGGGGTAGGCCTGGGTGACGCCGTCGGCCTCGTGGGTGAAGACGATGCGGGCCAGATACTCGATGTTGACCTGGTGGACGATGCCGGTGCCCGGCGGGACGACGCGGAAGTTGGACAGCGCCCCCTGCCCCCAGCGCAGGAACTGGTAGCGCTCGGCGTTGCGCTCGTACTCGCGCTCCTTGTTGCGCTCCAGGGATCCGGGCAGGCCGAAAGAGTCGATCTGCACGGAGTGGTCGATGACCATCTCGGCGGGGTTGAGGGGATTGATGACCTCGGGGTCGCCACCGAGATCAGCGACCGCCTCGCGCATGGTGGCGAGGTCCACGATGCAGGGCACACCCGTGAAGTCCTGCATGATGACACGGGCCGGGGTGAACTGGATCTCCGTGTCGGGCTCGGCGGCCGGGTCCCAGGCGGCCAGGGCGCGCACGTGGTCGGCGGTGATGTTGGCGCCGTCCTCGGTGCGCAGCAGGTTCTCGGCCAGCACCTTGAGGCTGTAGGGCAGACGTTCCAGGCCGGGGACGGCGTCGAGGCGGAAAATCTCGTAGTCGCGGCCGTCGACGTCGAGGGTGCTGCGCGAGGCGAAGGTGTTGAGGCTGGTCACCGGGGCTCACTTCCAGTTGTCGTACCGTTCCGGCCTCCTGCACCGCCTCAGGCCTGTCACGCGGACGCGTGGCGACAGCCAGGCGGAGGGCTGCACGGATGCTCCGGTGTGGACCGTAGTCCACGGCGTGTCATCCGTTGTCAATACGTAGGGAAGGCTGGCCAAACCCGGTGGGCGGGCGGGCACCCGGGGAACACTTTTGGTGACGCCGGCCGCACGCAACCCCGCTCAAGGGCGCTCAAGCACCGCGATCGTCTCGAAGTGGTGAGTGTGCGGGAACATGTCCAGCGCGCTCATGGAGCCCAGCGCGTAGCCGGCTCGCAGGAGGGTTCCCAGGTCCCGGGCCAGGGCCGCCGGGTCGCAGGCCACCAGGACGATCCGCTCGGCTCCCAGGGCGCCGACGGCCTCGACGACCTCGCGCCCGGCCCCCTGCCTCGGCGGATCGAGGACGACGACGTCGGGGCGGCCGCCTTTGAAGGAGCCGGCGAGCTCACGCACCGAGCGGGCGCTCACGCGCCCCGACGCCAGACGTGCGGCGGGGTGCTCGTGCAGTGTGCGGCGGGCGTCGCGAACTGCCTGCTCATTGCCCTCCAGGGACAGGACCTGACCACTGTCCCCCACCAGGGCGGCCAGCGGCAGGGTGAACAGGCCGGCCCCCGAGTAGAGCTCCAGGACGCGACTGCCCGCGGCGGCCTCGAGGTCCTCCCCCAGGGCGCCTCGCACGACGCGCTCGACCAGCATCCGTGGGGCGTCGACGTGCACCTGCCAGAAGCTCTCGGCGTGGACGGAGTAGGTCAGCTCCCCCAGTCCTAGTGCGGAGGCGTCCACGACCTCCCGGACTCGGCGCCGTCCGGTGCTGCGGGCCTGGGCGGTCAGGAGCCGCTCGTCGAGCAGGACGACGGGCTCACCGCCGCTGGGGGCGATGGCCTCGATGCGCATGCCGGGCCGGTAGTGGGCGCGCCAGCGGGAGCGCTCCAGCAGTCCGATCTCGGTGATGGCGCCAACTGCCAGGGGCAGGCGGCGCAGGGGCAGGACCGTCCCGGAGCGGAAGGCGTGCATGCCGGGCCTGCCGTCCTCGCTGACCGTCAGGCTGATACGGGTGCGGGTGGCGGTTCCGGCCAGGGCGCGCCGGCGGGCGCTGCTGGAGGCCTGAGCCGCGGCATCAGTGGGCATGGGCTCGACCGGCACAGCGGCTGCGCCGGAGGCCTCGGGCAGGGCGGCGACGGCGTCGGCCACCTCCTGCCCACCGATCCGGCGCAGGCAGTCGGCCAGGACCCAACGCTTCCAGGTGCGCTGGGCGTCCAGGGCCACGTGGGCGAGCTCTCCCCCACCCACACCCGCCGGACCGGCCTCGGGCCAGACGGACTCGACGCGGTCCGGGGAGGCCTGGAGGATCTCAACGGCGTCGGCACGCCAGGTCCGCGAGGTCATCTCGGTCAGGCGGGCCCGCACCGTCTCACCGGGCAGGGCGTGGCGCACGAAGATGACCCGGCCGCCCGGATCGTCCACCGGGCGGGCCACGCAGTGTCCGCCGTGTGCCGGCGCCCCCACCGCCAGGGTCAGCTCGCGCGGCTCGCCACGGCTGGGGGCGGGCTGTTCTCCGATCCTGCTGGGCTGGGAGGTCATCGATTCTCCTGGGGGTCTGCATCGACGCCGCCAGTGCTGGAGCTGCTGTGCTGGTCGAGGAGGCTGAGGTGGCTGTCGACGTGACGGCGCATGGCGACGTCGGCGTCAATGATGCCCTCAGCGGTGCGGGCGCGCACACCGTGGTGGATGTGCCGCTGTCCGGGCAGTCCCAGCTGCCAGGGTACGGAGGCCACGACGACGCCGGGGGTGAACAGCAGGACGGTCTTGAGGCGCAGGGCGGTCTGGTTGTGGAGGATCTGCTCCCACCAGTGGCGCACGATGTACTCGGGCAGGAAGACGACGACGAGGTCGCGGGGGGACTCACGGCGCACCGAGCGCACATAGTTGATGACCGGGCGGGTGATGTCCCGGTAGGGGGAGTCCAGGACCGTCAGGGGCACGGCGATGTCGGCCTCCTCCCAGGCGTCCAGGAGGCGCTCGGCGCCGCCGTCACCGGTGTCCACCGTCAGGGCCTCCAGGACGGTGGGGTGGGTCGACTGGGCGTAGGTCAGGGCCCGCAGCGTGGGCTGGTGGAGGCGGGAGGCCAGGACGATGGCGTGGACGTGGGCCGGCAGGACGCGGGCGTCGTGGAGGTCGGAGATGGCCACTTCCTCGCTGACTCTGCGGTAGTGGCGGCGGATCCGGTTCATCACCAGGTAGAGCAGCGCCATGATCGTCAGGGTGATCCAGGCTCCTCGGGTGAGCTTGGTGAGCAGGACGATGACCAGGACCGTTCCGGTGCCCAGCACGCCGATGGAGTTAATGATGCGGGCGCGGTACATGCGTGAGCGGGCCCGCGGCTCGGTGGCGATGGTCAGCTCGCGCGTCCAGTGACGCACCATGCCCACCTGGGAGAGCGTGAAGGAGATGAACACGCCCACGATGTAGAGCTGGATGAGGCGGGTCGTGTTGGCCTCGAAGCCGATGAGGAAGGCCACAGCCCCCAGCCACAGGACGATGATGCCGTTGGAGAAGGCCAGGCGGTCGCCGCGCTGGGAGAGCTGGCGGGGCAGGAACTCGTCACGGGCCAGGACGCTGGCCAGGACCGGGAACCCGTTGAAGGCGGTGTTAGCGGCCAGGACCAGGATCAGCCCGGTGACGGTGGCGACCAGGTAGAACATCGGGCGGAAGCCGGAGAAGACGGTCGCGGCGATCTGTCCGATCGCGGGGTCCTGGTGGTAGCTGTCCCCGACCGGGACGCCGTTGCGCAGAAGCTGGTGGGCCGGATCCTCCACCATGCGCACGCCGACGGCGCCGGCCAGGTGGATGACGCTCATAAGCATCAGCGCGGCGATTCCACCCAGGAGCAGCAGCGTGGTGGCGGCGTTGCGGGACTTGGGGCGCTGGAAGCTGGGCACGCCGTTGGAGATCGCCTCCACACCGGTCAGGGCCGCACACCCCGAGGAGAAGGCCCGCAGGACCAGGAAGCCTCCGGCCAGGCCAGTCAGGCCCTGCTCCCAGCCGGCGTGGGTGACGACGTCGAAGCCGGCGGACTCGGCCCGCCCGAGGGTCCCGGTCAGCTCCTGGATGAAGCCGACGACGGCCATGATGCCGATGACACCCATGTACAGGTAGGTGGGAATGGCGAAGGCCCGGCCCGACTCGCGCGAGCCGCGCATGTTAAGCACAGCCAGGACGGTGACGACCGCGACGGCGATCTCCACCTTGTAGGGGACCAGGGCGGGCAGGGCGGCCGCGAGGTAGGAGGTGCCCGAGGACACCGAGACCGCGACGGTCAGGACATAGTCACTCAGCAGGGCCGAGGCCACCAGGAGACCGGCGTGGGAGCCGAGGTTGGCCGAGACCACCTCGTAGTCGCCGCCGCCTGAAGGATAGGCATGGACAGTCTGGCGGTAGGAGGCCACGACCACGACCAGGACGCCGACGACGGCCAGGGCGACCCACGGGGACAGGGAGATCGCGGCGACGCCGGCCACGGCCAGGGTGATGAGCACCTCATCGGGGGCGTAGCCCACGGACGACAGGGCGTCGGAGGCGAATACCGGAAGGGCGATCCTCTTGGGTAGGAGCGTCTCCCCCAGAGCTCCGCTGGGGACAGGACGGCCGACGAGAAGCCGCTTGATGCGGTCTGCGAAGTCACGCACGTCTCCAGATGTTACGTCCCTGGCCCGACAACGGAGTACCGTCTTCCTCGTGCACTTCGTCATCATGGGCTGTGGCCGCGTCGGAGCGTCCATGGCTGTTCAGCTCGACCGTATGGGACACTCGGTGTCCGTCATTGACCGCTCCTCGGACTCCTTCCGCCGCCTGCCCTCGGACTTCAACGGCCGCAAGGTCAAAGGGGTCGGTTACGACCGCGACGCCCTGGAGCAGGCGGGCATCGACGAGGCCTACGCCTTCGTGGCCGTCTCCAACGGGGACAACTCCAACATCGTGGCTGCGCGCGTGGCTCGGGAGAGCTTCGGCGTGGACAACGTCGTCGCCCGGATCTACGACTCGCGGCGAGCCGACGTCTACGAGCGCCTGGGCATCCCCACAGTGGCCACCGTGCGTCAGACGGCCGACCAGATGATGCGCCGCATCCTGCCGAGCTCCAGCGCCCGCGAGCTCGAGGATCCCTCGGGCACGGTGGCTCTCATCCAGCCCAGCGCCTCCCCGCAGTGGGTCGGCACGACGATCGGGGCCCTGGAGGACCGACTGAGGGTGCGGGTGGCCTGGATCTCGCGTGATGCCACGGCGCTGCTGCCCGAGGCCGTCACCGTCATCCAGGAGCACGACCGGCTGCACCTGGCGGTGAGCACCGACCGTATCGGTCAGGTCCGCCGAGCCCTGTCACACGCCCCGACCCAGGAGGCCTGAGCCATGCAGATCGTGATCGCCGGAGCCGGATCCGTGGGCCGTTCCATCGCCCGCGAGCTCATCAGCCACGGCCACGAGGTCACCCTCGTTGACCGTTCCACCGAGGCCATGCGCATCGCCTCGGTCCCGCAGGCCGACTGGCAGCTGGCCGACGCCTGCGACATTGACGCCCTGGAGCGCGCCGGGGCCGAGACCTGCGACGTCATTGTGGCCGCCACCGGGGATGACAAGGCCAACCTGGTCATCTCCCTGCTGGCCAAGACCGAGTACGGGGTTCCTCGCACGGTCGCGCGCGTCAACAACCCCAAGAGCGAGTGGCTCTTTGATGAGACCTGGGGTGTGGACGTGGCCGTGTCGACCCCGCGCTTCATGACGGCCCTGGTGGAGGAGGCCGTCAGTGTCGGCAGCCTGGTGAGCATCTTCCACTTCCACCAGTCGGGCGCCTCCATGCACGAGCTGACCCTGCCGGAGGACTCACCGGTTATCGGCGAGCTTGTCACCGACATCGAGCTGCCGCCCCACACGGTACTGGCGGCGATCCTGCGCGACTACCGCCCCATCACACCGGACCGCGACGAGCGCTTCGAGCGCGGCGATGAGCTCATCTTCCTCACGGCTCGGGAGGGAGAGTCCAGCCTGAAGGACCTGCCCCTCATCTTCACGTGACGCTGAGCGGCGCTACCGCTGAGCAAGAGCCTGGGCCTGGGCGATCCGGCTGGGGGCCACCAGCAGCCAGATGAACCACAGGGTCACGGCGTACAGCGGCACGCCCAGGATGAGGCGGGCCACCCCGAGGTAGGACACGGCCTGGGCGCCGGCCAGGTAGAGGGGCACCTCGACGACGAGCCGCAGGGCGAACATGAGCGTCAGGACCCAGGTGCCTGCGTGGTAGCGGCGCCGGACAAGGCGCAGGGCCGGCTCGGTGCGCCAGGCCGAGGGTCGTGCGGCGGGATCGTCGTTGGCCTGCGGCGCCTGGGCGCTGCCCGAGTCCTTGCTCGCGCCGCTGTCCTCATCACTGCGGTCGGACTCGTCGGTGACGCGATGCCACAGCGTCATGAGGGCGCCCACGATCGGCCAGCCGATGAGCAGGGAGACCAGGCAGGCGACCAGCCAGGCCGCGTTGATCATGAGACCGGTGGCGTAGAAGTTGGAGGCGTCGCCGCTGCGCCAGGCCCACAGGGCCGAGACCAGGACCAGCACGACCCCGCCGACGACCTGAACCGGAGACTGGCGCTGCACCAGGCGGGCCACGAGGCAGATGGCGCTGATGGCCAGGGAGGCGATCAGCGCCGCCACCAGTGCGGTGGGCCGCACCGCCATGACCAGGACGAACATGAGAGTAGGCACGACCGACTCGAGGATGCCGCGCCACCCGCCCACGGCGGCCATGGCGTCGAAGCGCTCGGAGTCGATGGCTCCCAGGCCCGTACGGGTGGTTCCCGTGGAACGGCTGCTCATTCGATGGTCCTTCCCGCAGGTGGCTGCCGGTTGCTACTGCCCCGGCCCCAGCAGGCGATAGGCGGGGTTGTGGATCTGCTGGCGGTGGGTGCCGTAGGCGACCCGCCCCTCGGCGAGGAGATGGACCCCCGGCTTGATGCCGGGGATGCGTCGCCGGCCCCACCACACCAGGTCGATGCTGCCGGTGCCGTCGTAGAGCTGCCCGACGAGGATGGGCTTGTCCTGGCTCGAGCGGTAGGTGACCGCCTGCAGCACACCGGAGACACGGGTCCGCTGACGCGAGGTCAGCGAGCCGATCGGATCGGTGCCCCGCCGGCTGGCGGAGCGCTCCTCGTCCTCGGCCTCGAGGAGCTCGCGACTGGTGTGCAGCGATTCGTGGAGCCGCTTCACCCAGGCCGACAGCGCCCCCATTTAACGCACTTCGGAGATGGTCGGGCCGGGCGCCAGCGGGTCGATGCCGGGCAGCTCCTCGGCCTCGGGGCCGGTCACGGCTCCGGGCGCGTGCAGGGGCAGGATCTCGCGGGGCGGACGGGCCTGGCCGTCGCGGACGACGACGATTCCGCGCAGCACCTCCCGCAGCGCCTGAGCGGAGTGCTCGGAAGAGGCGGCCGGTCCCTGGAGGACGCCGCGCAGGAACCAGCGGGGGCCGTCGATCCCCAGGAACCGGATCGTGCCGGTCACCATCGTGCCGTCGGGCCCGCGCATGGGCAGGTGAGCGACCAGCTCGGTACCGTGCTCCCCGTGGCTCTCCTCGTAGCGGGCACCGTTTCCAGCGAGCTCGTTGGCGATGTCGCCGCGCAGCTCGTCCCAGATGCCTGCGGTGCGCGGTGCGGCAAAGGCCCGCAGCTCGAGCGCCGAACCACCCAGCGCCAGGACAACGGCGGTGACGGTGCCGTCGGGCGCCTGCTCCAGACGCAGCTGCATCCCGTCAACGGCCGGGACCTGTAGCGCGCCCAGGTCGATGCGGGGCACCTCCTCCTGGTCCTCGGGCAGCTCATTGAGGTCCCAGGGGCCGGAGGCAGCAGCCTCGTCGGGGTCGTCGCTGCCGGGGTCGCGCCCGAGGGTGGACTCGTCAGAATCGGTGGTTGCGTCGTCACGACGGCGCGAGAACAGTCCCATGGGGATCTCCTGAGTTGGGTGGGAACATCAGCCGGCGCAGTCTGCGCACACCGGAAGACCGGTCGCCTCGTCGACGAAGGCCAGCTGGCTGCGGTGATGAACGAGGAAGCACTCCGAGCAGGTGAACTCGTCCTCGAGCTGAGGAACCACGTGAACGCTCAGCTCCTCACGGGACAGGTCCGCCCCGGGAAGCTCGAAGCCCTCGGCGGCCTCGTTCTCGTCCTCCTCGATCGCGGCGGATGACTGGTCCTTCTGCCGCGAGGTCAGCTCTTCGATGGAATCGGCCTCGGGCTCGTCATCATTCTTGCGCGGGGCGTCGTAGTCGGTCGCCATGGCCTCGTCACTCTTTCTGTCGACGGCTCTCGGGTGACCTTCGCAAGGCGGGAGTCGAGCCGTGCACGCGCACCGGCGTCGTGCCGACGATTCAGCGCCCCCGTCCCAGAAGGCACGCGCACAATAGCACCGCCAGGTGGCCCGTCAAGCCAAATCGCCCGACGAAGGAACACGATTCGCTTTCAGTGCGTCCGCCCCGAGGGTTTTCACGAGGGTATTCACACCTGCTTCACATGTGGCACACCGCTGCGCCTCCCACGGCTCGGCGCCTGCGGATGGCAGGCTGTGGAGCACAGTGGAGCATATAGTGCTGACACGGGATGAAGGAGGCCCCACCCATGGTCGAGCTCGAGCTGCTGGGTGCCAACGGTGACACGATTGTCATGACCGACGAGGACGGCGAGCGCTACAGCATCGTCGTCGACGACGCCCTCAGGGCCGCGGTGCGCCGTGACCGCGGAGCGATCCTGCCCCCGTCGGGGACGGTCGCCGAGGCGCCGGCGCCCCTGCGCCCCCGGCAGCTCCAGGCCTACATGCGCGCCGGCGCGACCGCCGCCGAGGTCGCGATCAGCACGGGTATGGACGTGGAGCACGTGCGCCGTTTCGAGGGGCCGGTACTCGCCGAGCGCCAGTGGGCCGTCTCGCAGGCCCAGTCCTGCCGGATCGGCTGGGAGAAGGACTCCCCCCTGCTCGGCGAGCTGGTGGTGGACCGGCTGGCCACACGCGGTGTCGACCCTTCCAGCCTGGAGTGGGACGCGCTGCGCGAGGGCCGCGACCCCTGGCTCATCATGGTGACCTTCGTGCAGTCCGCCGAGGAGAAGCAGGCGCGCTGGTCACTGGACCTGACGGCTCGCGCGGTTCACGCCCTGGACGATGAGGCGCGCTGGCTCACCGAGGCCGGAGCGGGGGCTAAGCGCCCGGCCGTCTTCGACCAGGACTCGAAGGCTCCTGGAGCCTCCGCCTCAGCGCCGTCGGCGCAGTCGGGGAACTCCCCCGCGGCTGCGGGCTCAGCTGCCAGCGGCGCGGTCTCGGCCGCCTCCGCCCCGGCTGCGGCCTCCGGCGAGTCCACCGGGCTGGCCGTCGAGATGCCCGCCGGGATGCTTCCGGTTCGGGAGTACGGTCGCCCCACCAGTGGCGCCATGTCGGCCGATGACACTGATGCGCTGCTGGCCGACCTGGCCTCCAGCCGGGGCCGGCGCGTCGAGGTGGAGATGCCCCAGGACGACGAGCTGAGCGGCTTCGCGGGAGCGGGGAACGGCGACGAGGACGCCTTCACCGACCCTCACGGCATCGACTACACCAGCAGCCCCGAGAGCCCTGAGGTCCCCTCACCCCCGGCCCGGGGCATGGAGGGGCGCCGCGCCGAGGCCGGTGCCAGGGCCACCGATGAGTCCTTGGAGCAGGCCGAGGGCCTGAGCGCGCAGGTCTACTCGATGTCGGAGCGCAGGCGCCTGCACACCGGCAACCACCCGGCCGGCACCAGGCTGGTGACGGCCTCCAGCGCCCCCTCGGCGGCGCCGTCGGCTCCGAGCCCCGCGGTGGAGCGCATTCCCGTGGGACGTCGGGCACCGTTGGGGGCGGACAGTCCCACTGAGCCGGTGCCGGAGATCCCCATGCCCTCGCGCTCCGAGGTCCTGGCCAAGGCATCCCCCGGCCCGTCGGCCGCCTCTGCGGCGGGTACGCAGGAGCCCCTGCCCGACATGCCCAGGACGCCTCCGGCCAAGAAGAAGTCCCGCCGTCGCTCACGGCGCTCCGTACCCTCTTGGGACGAGATCGTCTTCGGAGCCAGGCCTGAGTAGCCCCTGAGTAGCTCCCGAGTAGCCGGGCCCTCAGGCCTCGGTGATGAGCAGCGGCACCTCGGTCTCGGCCGGGGTGAAGGATCCGTGGACGCCGGGCATGGCGATGGCGGCCTCGGAGTGGACCCGGGGGTCCACGAGGACCCAGTTCTCGGCCATGGCCACGACGACGTCGCCGACGACGCCTCGTGCTCGCGCTCCGAGGGCGCCCAGGTGCTCGCCGGTCTGCTCCCTGGTCCCGATCCACATCGCCCGCTCCCCCAGAACGTGGCGGTAGCGCTGAGCCACCTCGGCGGCGAGGTCCGCGTCGCCGCAAGCGACATGCAGGTGCGTCAGCCTGGGCTCACCGGCCACGGCGACGACGTCGCGGACGAGCTCACGGTGGGCGCTCAGGTCGATGCGGTGGTCGGGATCGGTGTCGACCATGCCATGGTCGGCGCTGAGGAGGATCCTGGTTCCGGCGGGGACGCGGCGGACCAGCTCGGCCATGGCGGCGTCGAGGCGCTCGAGCTGGGCCAGCCACTGCTCGCTGAGCCACCCGTGCTTGTGACCGGTCTTGTCCAGCTCGCCGACGTAGAGGTAGACCAGCGGGGTGCCGCGGCGCAGGGCGCCGGCGGCCAGACCCGGCCGGTCCTCCAGCCGGTCGGCTCCCAGGTGCGAGGCGCCTCGTAGGGCGGCCTCGGTCAGGCCGGAGCCGGCGAAGCGGATCGGCCCGATGCTCACCGCGCTCCCAGCCGGAAGCCGTTCGAAGATCGTGGGCACGTCCTGCCAGGACCTGGGGCTGGGGACGTTGTCGCCCTTCCAGGTGATGAGGCTGAGGACCTGGTCGGGGCCGGGGACGGCGGAGGGGTCAAGAACGGGCCCCAGGCGGGGGTTGAGCACCGAGTAGCCGACCATGCCGGTGGTGCCGGGCAGGGCGGAGGTGCCCAGCATGGTCAGGGCCGCAGCCGTCGTCGAGGGCCGGCAGGTGAGGATTCCTGCACCGGTGCCGACAGGTGCGGTCTCGCGCTGTGCCAGCCACCGACGCAAGGTGGGGGTGTGTCCACGACGCTGACGGAGCATCTCCAGGCCCAGCCCGTCCACGAGGACGACGACGGTTCCCGGACCACCGGATTGCCCGGGCTCACCGGCCGGCTCGATCCCCCAGCTGTGGGCGACCGCGCGGGCCCGGGCGTCGCAGACGACTGGCTCAGCGGATTCACCGGTGGGGCTGACGTCGATATCGCCGTCATGCCCGGTGTCAGCCAGGAACAGTCCGGCGCTGACAGCGCCGACCGCCAGGACGTAACGGAGCGCCGGATCCTGCGGGCAGTCCGTAGCGGGAGCCGATGCGGGCTGCCCGCTGGCGCTCCGGGTTCCCATGACCGGCCCCGTCACAGGGTGGCGGCGCGAGCCGCCATCTGGGAGAGCCGGCCGGCGAAGGTCTCGGCACGGGCCAGGGCGGCAGCGCCCTCCACGCCCGCGGCCACGCGGATGACGACGTCGTCGGGAACGGACACGCCGGTCATGCCGTGGTCGGCCTGGCAGTCGGGGTCACCGCAGGTGGCCGGCTCCATGTCGATACGGCGCACCGAGCCCCAGGAGATCGCGATCGTCATCTCGGTGAGGGTTCCACCGCCCTGGGCCGGGTCGACCACGCCACGGGTCAGGGCCATGGAGCGGATACGGCTGAGCGGAACGGCCTCGCTGGTGGCCAGGGCGCCGGGGCTGCCGTCGTCACCGGGGGTGTCGTCAACGTGGACGATGATGAGGCGGCCGGGGGTCAGGGCCAGAACGGTCAGGTGACGGTGGACCGCCTCGGCGAAGGTGGTCTCGGCCTGGACCATGCCGGAGAGGATCTCTTCCTCACCCACAGCCAGGCGGAGGGTGTCGAGCACCAGCTCGGGGTAGTAGCCGGCGAGCTCCACCTGCTGCACCAGGTCTGCGAAGGCCTCCTGCGACGCCTCGCGCGAGGCGGGACCGGCGGCCGAGCTGCGGCCTGAGTGGGTCGTCATGGTCGCCATTGTGCCATCGTCCGCCCCTTCGTCGTCGAGCGCCGGTATGCCCTTGCTCGAGGCGGGCCGATTGCTGCCGGCGGGCGCGTCTGACCTGTCACGCCCGGGTGTCGTGGTTTGTTTTCGGCCCGATTCCTCGGAGAATGCGCCCATGCCGAAGTCTGCCACCACCCGGACTCCTCCCCCGACCGACGGGGAGATCGTCGACCTCGATCTGTCCACGGAGATGCGCACCAGCTTCCTGGAGTACGCCTACTCCGTCATCTACGCGCGCGCCCTGCCCGACGCCCGCGACGGGCTCAAGCCGGTTCAGCGCCGCATCCTGTTCCAGATGGATCGCATGGGGCTGCGCCCGGATCGTCCGCACGTGAAGTCCTCCCGGGTCGTGGGAGATGTCATGGGGCGGCTCCACCCCCACGGGGACACCGCGATCTACGAGGCGCTGGTACGCCTGGCCCAGCCCTTCACGATGCGCCTGCCGCTCATCGACGGCCACGGAAACTTCGGCTCCCTGGACGACGGCCCGGCGGCCCCCCGTTACACCGAGGCGCGCCTGGCCGCCTCTGCCCTGGCGCTGACGGCGGACCTGGATGAGGACACGGTCGACTTCACCCCCAACTACGACTACACGCTTACCGAGCCCGAGGTGCTGCCGGCGGCCTTCCCGAACCTGCTGGTCAACGGTGCGGCGGGTATCGCGGTGGGCATGGCCACGAACATGCCGCCGCACAACCTTGTGGAGGTGGTGGCCGCCGCCCGGCACCTGCTGACTCACCCCGAGGCGAGCCTGGAGGAACTCATGGCCTTCGTGCCGGGGCCGGACCTGCCCGCCGGCGGCATGATCGTGGGCCTGGACGGGATCCGGGAGGCCTACCGCACGGGGCGGGGCAAGTTCCTCACGCGGGCCACCGCTCACGTGGAGTCCATCTCACCGCGCCGCAAGGGCATCGTGGTCACCGAGCTGCCCTACATGGTGGGACCGGAGAAGGTCATCGCCCGCGTCAAGGAGGCGGTGGGCTCCAAGAAGCTCCAGGGCATCACCGACGTCGCCGACCTCACCGACCGCAAGCACGGCACCCGCCTGGTCATCAGCGTCAAGAACGGCTACAACCCCGAGGCCGTCCTGGCCCAGCTCTACAAGCACACGCCGCTGGAGGACTCCTTCGGCATCAACAACGTCTCCCTCGTGGACGGTCAGCCCCACACCCTGGGGCTGCGCGAGCTGCTGGAGGTGTTCGTGCGTCACCGCCTCACGGTGGTCACCCGGCGCACCCGGTTCCGTCTGGGCAAGCGTCGCGAGCGCGCCCACCTGGTGGACGGCCTGCTCATCGCCATCCTCGACATCGACGAGGTCATCGCCGTCATCCGCTCCTCCGACGACGCCACCACGGCGCGCACCCGGCTCATGCAGGTCTTCGACCTCACCGAGCCGCAGGCCGGCTACATCCTGGAGCTCCAGCTGCGCCGGCTCACGAAGTTCTCGGTCATCGAGCTGGAGAAGGAGCGCGACGAGCTCGCCCGGGAGATTGAGTCCCTCGAGGCGATCCTGGCCGACGACGTGCTGCTGCGGCGCGTGGTCTCCCGGGAGCTGGCGGCCGTGGCCGAGCAGTTCGGCACCCCGCGGCGCACGGTACTGCTGGAGGCCTCCGGTGAGCGCGTGACGTCGTCGGCCGCCGTCGCCGCGACTGCGGACGACGCCTCCGCCTCAGGTGGGGGTGCGAAGCCGGCCGGTGCCCCCGCTCAGCCGATGACGCTCATGCCCAGCGCCTCCCCGGTGCCGCTGACCGTCCCCGACGACCCGTGCCGGGTGATGCTGTCGGCCACCGGACTGGTGGCGCGCACCCCCGGCGCCGAGCCGGTGGCCCGCACCGGCGGGCGCCAGCCCCACGACGCCCTGACCTCCCAGGTGGCCACCACGGCGCGTGGGCGCATCGGCGCGGTCACCGACACCGGACGGCTCGTGCTGCTCGACGTCGTCTCCACCACGGAGGTGCCCCGCACCGAGGGGGCCCCGGGGCTGGCCGGTGCGACTCAGGTTCGCCAGCTGGTGGACATCGAGCCGGAGGAGAAGGTGGTGGGGCTGGTCCCGGTGGGGTCGGCCGACAACCCTCCCATCGTCCTGGCCACGGCTGAGGGCGTCATCAAGCGGGTCAAGCCCGGCGACGAGCCCAGGAACGCTGAGAGCTGGGAAGTCATCTCCCTGTCCGAGGGCGACCGGGTGGTCTTCGCGGGCACCGCCGCGGACACGGACTTCCTGGCCCTGGTGACCTCCGACGCCCAGCTGCTGCGGTTCCAGGCCGCCAAGGTGCGTCCGCAGGGCCGGGGTGCCGGTGGGATGGCGGGGATCTCGCTACATGAGGGCGCCCGGGTTATCGCCGGTGCGGCGGTTCCTGAGGAGCTCCTGGCCGAGGCCATCGTGGTGACGGTGGCAGGCTCCGAGGGCTCGCTTCCGGGCACCGGAGGAGGCAGTGTCAAGGTCACCCCGTTGGATCGTTACCCGGCGAAGGGACGGGCCACGGGCGGGGTTCGCTCTCACCGTTTCCTGCGCGGTGAGGACGAGCTGGTGGTGGCCTGGGTGGGGGTGGCCCCGCCTAGGGCGCTGCGCGAGGGCGGCAAGCCGGTCGCGCTGCCGGAGCCCGATGAGCGGCGCGACGGCTCCGGCTCACCGCTGCCGGCCCCCATCATCGGAATCGGCTGACGGGGATGTAGTAGCAGCAGCATCCCGGAGATCCGCCCGCGAGCAGGGCGGCTGTGCCTAAAGTGGCGCATGGCTGATCAACCCTCCGCAGACCTGCTCATCAGGGACGCGCGCATCGTCCCTTTCCGGTCCCGCACCGAGCTGGGGGCGCTGCGCCGAGGTGACCCGCACCCTGGCGCCCTGGACGCCCCACCGCCTCCGGGTGAGCCCGTGGATGTACGCATCGAGGCAGGCCGGGTCGTCGAGGTGGGACAGGAGCTGGGTGCTCCCGGAGCACAGGTCTTTCAGGCCGAGGGCTCCTTCCTCATTCCCGGTCTGTGGGACGCTCACGCCCACCTGGACATGGAGGCGGCGCGCTCGGCGCGCATCGACACGCTGGCCACCCGCAGCGCCGAGGAGGCCCTGGAGCTGGTGGCCCGGGCGCTGCGGGACCTGCCGGCGGGTTCGCGGCCGGCCACGATCCAGGGATTCGGGCACCGTCTGTCCAACTGGCCCCGGGTGCCCACGGTCGCCGAGCTCGACGCAGTCACCGGGGAGACTCCCACGCTGCTCATCTCCGGGGACGTGCACTCCGGGTGGCTGAACTCGGCGGCGCTGCGTGTCTTCGGCCTGCCGGGGGCCAGCGTCCAGGACCCGGGGGCGCCGATGAAGGAGGATCCGTGGTTCGCCCTGCTGGACCGCCTCGATGAGGTGCCCGGGACGCGCGAGCTGCGGGAGTCCGGCTACCGGCAGGTCCTGGCCGACATGCTGTCCCGGGGCATCACCGGCGTGGTGGACATGAGCTGGTCGGAGGATCCCGATGACTGGCCGCGGCGCCTGCGGGCCATGGCGGACCAGGGCGTCCTTCCTGAGGTGCTGCCCCGTATCCGCATCGGGGTCTACCGCGACAAGCTGGAGCGGTGGATCGCCCGGGGCCTGCGCACCGGGACAGAGCTGGCAGGCTCACCCCGCTTGCCCGACGGCTCCCCGGTGCTGGTTCAGGGGCCGCTCAAGGTGATCGCCGACGGCTCGATGGGCTCGGGCAGCGCGCACACGTGCGAGCCCTACCCCTCCGAGCTGGGCCTGGAGCACTCCTGCGGCGTGGTCAACATCGACCGGAACGAGCTCACCGGCCTCATGGCCCACGCCTCCCAGCAGGGTTATGAGATGGCCGTCCACGCCATCGGGGACGCGGCGGTCGACGACGTCGCCGCGGCCTTCGCTCGCTCGGGTGCCGCCGGGCGCCTGGAGCACGCCCAGCTGCTGCCGGCCGACGCCCTCGATGAGCCAGACGGAGCGCTCAGGCGCCTCGTGGGCTGCGGCATCGAGCTGTCGGTTCAGCCGGCCCATCTCATTGACGACTGGGCGGCCGTGGGCCGGGTGTGGCCGGGTCTGGAGGGGCGCACCTACGCCTTCGCGGACATGGTGGCCGCCGGGGCCCTGCTCCAGCTGGGCTCGGACGCGCCGGTGGCGCCCCTGGACCCGTGGCTGGCCATGTCGGCGGCCGTGGGGCGCCGGACGCCGGATGGTTCGGTGTGGTCGCCGGATCAGCGGCTGACGGCGGAGGAGGCGCTGGCCGCCAGTGTCAACGGGGCCGGTCCGGTGGCGGTGGGCTCTCAGGCCGACCTGGTGCTCCTGGCCGAGGACCCCCTGCGCCTGGGAGCCGAGGAGCTGGCGGGTGTTCGCCCAGTGGCCACCGTGGTGGCCGGCGCCATAGCCTCATCACAAAATTAGGTTGTACGACGTATTACTACGTCACGAGGTACGGCCAACCAACTTCACAGCAAGCGACCTAGACTTATCATTGAACCACGAAGATAAGCCAGATACGAAACCACTCAAACCCTTAATCATATTTTCATACTTCATCGTTGGAATAATCATTCCAACGATCAAGCCGAACATATAGATCGAAATTACAAAAAGCATCACGCCTGCCTGAAAATAGAAAAAAACACACAATACACATAATGCAAGTAATCCACATAATGTGACCGACATCCTGCTACTCAAAATTTCACACGTCGACATGAACGCCAGTGCCGCAACAACGACAACAACAAAAAAACAGGATACCTCGACATGCCATATTATTGTATCAGAACTAAACCTAGCCCACATATATAGCAGCACTCCAGCTAACGCTACCAAATCCCCCCACACCCATGGACATTTCCAAATGTCGGCATTGAATTTAGGTCTGCATCCAGTTGCAAGTTCGTGAACGCGAACAAATGCGCTCAGGGAGCGCAGGCTATCACTTACTGCATGCGTATCTCCCTTTGACCCCTCAACCCTAAACCGATCCACTCCAATACGATTTAGATAGCGGCAGATAGCCATACGAATATGATTCTTACTGGGCGAGGGAACTGCTACTACTAACTGTTTTTCAGTCAAATCATACGCAACCCACGAAACAGCTTCGACCAACCACCCTAAAGAAACCGAGAACATCGTTAGTCCAACAATCATAGCAGACAGTCCCACCACCTCGACCGTATGCATATTCCACAACATTGTTAGATTAAAGAGAACTGACATAACATTCGCAAGCACGCGTTTGACAGCCAGTCCACCGCCTATCGCAACTAGAATTCCTGCACCAACAAAAAAGCGCAAAACATACCCACAACCAACATACGGGAACATTATGGTTGTCGAGAAACGAGAAGACGAAACAGACTCCCTATACTTAATCACTTCATATCCGAAAGTCAACAGAATTAGAATCGCCAACGAAAACGCAAGATGGAGTGCCAACAGAGGGAAATCCCAGGCAATGTACGCAACTATCAGCACAATAATAACACCCCTCAAAATCACTTCCTTAATCAAGGCGGTAACATAATCGACATTCCGCGGCACTCTACATCTCATTCGAGTTGCGGGATGTCTCAGGTCTTCTTGAATTCCGACCAAATCATTCACTAAGTACCTTGTCTGATAGAAACCCAACTCAAAAATAACTACATACAGAACCGCGGATTGCACAGATACTGATAGCGAGAACTGGTAAACCACACTGTAATACACAATTCCATAGAGCCCCCAAATACATTTCACAATATCTCCCGGCCTGGGCACAAAATATCGATTATAAGCACTCTGCCCAGAAGTCTTGAAACACGCATTCTCAGGCAGTCTCCACTGATACTTCTCGACAAGTGAAACGAAACTGCGTCGAGAATCAATGTGTACTTGATAAAAGTAATGTGCAAGCAAGTAGATTGCGACAGAGTATGTTATACAGTAAGGCAATCTAGCCCAACGCATACCGGGATCTTCCAAAACTGAGGAATACCCAGCCCACACCATTACAATAGCGGCAACAGAAAACACTGCAGCCGCACAGAACAACGTTACCGCACCATGCCCAGTTTTACGCCTACTGGAACCACTCTCAGATAAGAGTGCAGCTGAAGAGAACAAGGTTAGGCCGCGAACTGAACTAAGCTTGATATCCGACGGACTGCCCACGTAATTCAGCAATTCTGCTCTTATTTTTCCTTCTATAGCATTGATATAGAAATTCAAAAATATTTCCTGTTGAGCATTCCACAGTGCTACACTTGCTGACAAGAAGAGTCCTAACGGAGCAACCGCCCTATACCAAGAAAATCCGCCAGGTTTCGGGAAACTGACGGCCCCGTAACTGACGAAAGTCGCTAGAGTGAAACCCAATATAGTCACTACGATAGGACGGTTCGAGTTTCGTTGATCCTGGACTATTTTGTACTCTTCAATGAGGATGTCAATGAAGTTTTCAGTCGCCATTTTCAACCCACCCTACTCTGTGCGTGATTCTAGCGTTTGACTCTACCGCTGCGGAACGTGCCCACCACTTGGGGATGCCACCTTAAAATGTATCGCCAACCGATTCTCCGGCAACAGGCTAGTTAGATGGGACCCATGTCGCTATCATTCAGTGCTGGGGTGGAGTTCCATGGAGTTATCTCTTGGATAACTCCTCCGCCATAGATTAACGTGAACTAGCTCCGTAGGAAACACTGACATCTGCCAGGAACTGGTACTTCACCAACATAACTCGGAACATAGATGCTTAAGTTGTGGTAATGAAAGTCTCAGACGTCGAGGGCGTAGAGGATGGTGCCACGGGTGGGCACGTAGCCCAGGGACTCGTACAGGTCCACGGCACCACTGGGGTTGTCGGTGTCAACACCGGCGGCGGCGTACTCCATGCCGTCGGCGGCGTAGGCGCGCATGGCGGCCACCAGCAGCGCGGGCCCGATCCGGCGGTGGCGGTAGTCGCTGAGGACCCCGAGCACGTCGGTGTAGCCCTCCCGCCAGCCCAGTGCCTGCCAGTCCTGCTCGTAGCGGCCCGAACGCAGGTAGCCGGCGACGCGGGCCCGGTCCCCGGAGCGGTCCATGGCCACAAAGCTCCACTGGGGGGCAAAATAGGCACTGCCGGCGGTCCAGTCCTCGGGGGTGACGTTCTCCGCCTTCCAGGTCTCGGCCATGGCCTGGTTGTAGGCCCGGCGGACGTCGTCGTCGATCTCGGGGGTCCACGGGTCGATGGTGATGAAGCCGTCCAGGTCCACCTCGGGGATCTCGTCGCCGAGGAAACGGCGCACCTCCCGGTACCAGCGCGTCGGTTCAAAACCCATGTCCGCCAGGTGCCCCTGCATGCGCTTGTCATCCTCCATGACGGTGGTGACCACGTGGGCTGGGACCCGGGTCGAGCCCTTGCCCGGCACGGAGCCGGCTCGTTCGGCACCCACGAGGTGGCGGGCCCGCTCGGCCTGCCAGTGCAGGAGGGCACGACCGATGCCGCGTTTGCGTACGGCCGGGTCCACGGTGCCGGTCATGGAGGCGTAGATCTCCCCGGCTGGGCGCAGGCGCACCAGGCCGAAGGCGCGCATGACGCCGTCAGCGTCGCGCCCGGCGACACCGGAGTAGGTGGGGTCGAGGAAGTACTCGGCCGTCTCCTGCTCACTGGTGCGGTAGGGCGGGTTGTCGACGTCCTCGGCCCGAGCGATGAGCGCAGCCAGCTCGTGGTTGTCCTCCGGGCCCAGCGGCCGCCAGGACAGTTCCCGCGACAGGGACGAACGGGGACCCGGGCGCAGGATGGGCCACGGTGAGGACCCCGCCCGGCGGATACCGTAACCGGGTGCCATGAGTGCACCTCCCTCATGAGGATGAAGAAAGACGATCAGTCAGTAAGCAGCGCGCCTCGACCTGCGGCGGGCCATGACACGAAGGTTACTGACCCTACCTGAAGGAGTGGCCGAGACCTGACGCGGGGATCAGGCGTCGATGCGCTCGCGATCAACATCACGGGCGCCTTCGACGATGAAGTCGCGGCGGGGCTCAACCGATGAGCCCATGAGGAGCTCGAACACGGACTCGGCCTCCATGATCTGGGCCTCATCCCCCAGGGTAATGCGCCGCAGGGTGCGGTGCTGGGGCTCCATGGTGGTCTCGGCGAGCTGGTGGGCGTCCATCTCCCCCAGGCCCTTGTAGCGCTGGGGCTCCTTGAAGCTGCGGCCCGCGCGCTCCAGGCGGCGCAGGGTGGCGACGAGCTCCTCGTCGGAGTAGGTGTAGATGATCTCCTTCTTGCGCCGCCCCGAGCCGGAGACCTCGATGCGGTGCAGGGGCGGGACGGCGGCGAAGACCCGGCCCGCCTCGATCATGGGACGCATGTAGCGGAAGAAGAGGGTCAGCAGGAGGGTGCGGATGTGGGCGCCGTCGACGTCGGCGTCGGTCATGAGGATGACCTTGCCGTAGCGGGCGGCCTCTAGGTCGAAGGTGCGTCCGCTGCCGGCGCCGACCACCTGGATGATGGCCGAGCACTCGACGTTGCGCAGCATGTCGGCCTGGGAGGCCTTCTGCACGTTGAGGATCTTGCCGCGGATCGGCAGGAGCGCCTGGAACTCGGAGTTGCGCGCGTTCTTGGCGGTTCCCAGGGCGGAGTCGCCCTCGACGATGAACAGCTCGGAGGCGGCGACGTCGTCGCTGCGGCAGTCGGCGAGCTTGGCCGGCAGGGAGGAGGTCTCCAGGGCCGTCTTGCGGCGGGTGATCTCCTTGTGCAGGCGCGCTGAGACGCGGGCGCGCATCTCGCCGACGATCTTCTCCTCCAGGGCGCGCGCCTGGGCCTTGAGGTCCCGCTTGGAGGAGGTCAGCAGGGCGGTGAGCTCGCGCTCAACCACCTTGGAGACGATCTGGCGCACGGGCCCGGTGCCCAGGACCTCCTTGGTCTGGCCCTCGAACTGGGGCTCGGGCACGCGCACGGTGATGACGGCGGTCAGGCCCGCCATGATGTCGTCCTTCTCGACGCGGCCGTCCTTGGCGGTGAGCTTCAGGGCCCGGGAGTCGGCCTCGATGCGCTTACGCAGCACCTTGGTGAGGGCCTGCTCGAAGCCGGTCAGGTGGGTGCCGCCCATGGGGGTGGCGATGATGTTGACGAAGGAGCGCTCCGTGGTGTCGTAGCCGATCCCCCATCGCAGGGCGACGTCGACCATGCAGGTGCGCTCGACCTCAACGGGCCGCAGGTGCCCGCTGGCGCGGTCGAGCTGCTGAACGGTCTCGGTGTAGGTGCCCTCACCGGTGAGGCGGAAGGTGTCGGTGACTGAGCCGTCGGAGGCCAGAAAGTCGACGAAGTCGGCGGTGCCGCCCAGGGCCTGGAAGACCTCGACGCCGTCGTCATCACCGGTGTCGAACAGGTCGCCGCGGTTCTCGGTGGCGTTCTTGGCGGCCGCCCGCAGGGTGACCTCGTGGACGGCGTCGTCGGTCTCGCCGGCGTCGGCGGCCGGCGTGGTGGAGGCGGCGATGGCCTCGGCCTCCGGGCGCTTGTCCTCCAGGCGCAGGGTGAGGCCCGGGACGAGGAAGCTGGTCTGGCGTAGGCGGGCGCGCAGGGCGGCGGCGTCGTACTCGGTGGGCTTGGGGAAGATCTGGGGGTCGGCCCAGTAGCGGACCCGGGTGCCGGTCACGCCGCGGCGCACCTTGCCGATGACGCGCAGCTCGGAGGCCTTCGTGAAGCCGGCGAAGGGTGAGGAGGGGCTGCGCCCAGCGGTGTCGTCGAAGATGCCGGGCTCGCCGCGGTGGAAGCTCATGGCGTAGGTCTTGCCGCCGCGGTCGACCTCGACATCCATGCGTTCGGCCAGGGCGTTGACGACGGACGCCCCCACGCCGTGCAGGCCGCCGGCGGCGCCGTAGGAGCCTCCGCCGAACTTCCCGCCGGCGTGCAGCTTGGTGTAGACGAGCTCGACGCCGGTCAGGCCGGAGGAGGGCTCAATGTCCACGGGCACGCCGCGCCCGTTGTCGCGAACCTCGATGGATCCGTCGTCGTGGACGGTCACCGAGATGTCGTCGCCGTGCCCCTCGAGGGCCTCATCGACGGCGTTGTCGACGATCTCCCACACGCAGTGCATGAGACCGCGCTGGTCGGTGGAGCCGATGTACATTCCCGGGCGCTTGCGCACGGCCTCGAGCCCCTCCAGGACGGAGAGGTGGCGGGCGGAGTAGTCGCCCCGGCTGGTCTTGTTCTCAGATGAGGGCACGCTGGGAATCTAGCCGATCAGTGCCGCCGGCGCCTTGTGCCCCGCCGCGGTGCGCGTGTGGCGTCATGCGTCATGCAGTCACGCCCGAGGCCGTTGGGCCCCTACGTCAGCGGGAGGGCGGGGCTCACCCGCGCGCTGCCGATCCCGCGGTCGGCCTTGCCCAGGCGGAAGCGCACCCGTCTCTTGAGCACGGTGCCGGAGACGGCCCGCCCGTCCACCAGCCCCTCGGCGGGCAAGAGCGTGAAGGTCCATCGCTCGGCGTAGTCGGAGTCGGGGACGAGCCCTGGCGGGCACTGCAGGAGGCGGGCTCCCCAGATTTGACGGGTCATGAGGGTGCGGGTGTCGACGCCGTCGACCTCGAAGAGCTCCGCGGCGGCGGTGATGTCCTCATGGCTTCCCGCCGAGATCCCGTACTGGCCGACGACGCCGGCGACCACCATCCAGCCGTCCTTGGCCAGCGTGCTCCCGGCAGTGCCGGTGGCCCCGGCGAGGTCGGCACCCTCCCCCAGGGCCGGGTCGACGAAGTCCTCGGTCAGGTCGGGCTGCTGACCGCGGCGGATGTGAAGGTCCATGGCCCCGCGGGTGTCGAGTCGGTCGATGGCCGGGACCGCCAGGAGTCCGTAGTCGACGTCGTCGGAGAAGCGGAAAGGGGCGAAGTGCTCCCTTAAGCGGGCCACTGCGTACTCGGCCCGCGCCCAGCGGGCACCGGCACCGCCTCCGTCTCCTGCGCCCTCGTCCAGGCACTCGGCGACGACCTCGGCGGGCGGCCGCAGTCCTACGGCCTCCAGCCGCTGACGAAGGGCCGCGTTGGTCGCCCAGCCCGAGCGCTCCAGGCGCGCGATCTCACGGTCGCGGAACTCCTGCACCACCGACATCCCGACTGCTCCCTCCCGAGTCCTGCACTGTGACAGCTCACCACGGCCACCCTCCAGCATTCACCCGCCCGGTCAGTTCTGTGGTGACGTGCGCCGTGGGCGAAAGCGCGTGCGCCTCAGGCGGAAACGGCCGCCTCGGGCGGGTGGAAGCGTCCGCGTCATGATGCAATGCAGTCCATGAGCACAACCGGAACCTCAACCGCCACACAGGCGGTGACCACCCTGGACGAGCAGACCGCTCCTGCCGCCGACTCCGCCGAGCGCCCGCTGACCACAGCCGACCGCTGCGACGTCTGCGACGCGCAGGCCTACGTCCGAGTCGTCATGCTGACCGGCGAGCTCTTCTTCTGCGGCCACCACGCCCGCAAGCACGCAGAGAAACTCAAGGAGGTCGCACTGCTGTTCCAGGACGAGACCGCGAGCCTGGCCGCCGGCAGCTGACGCCGCCAGACAATTCGGCCGACAGCCCGACCGACGTGGACTTCTTCACTGAAGTCGGCACTGCGGTTCACTGAGTATCACAGTCTTTTTCTACCGGATGCCGCATATCCTCATTCCTGAGGCCCTGCTCCTGTTCCCACCCCGAGTCCCCCGGCACAGAGCCTTGCGCTGAATGAAGCAACCTGCCCCCATCCAGGCTCGACGAAGCCGCGTGACCCCTTAAGGAACTGTCTGTGAAACGCTCTCTCCGCGTCATGACCGCCTCTGCCCTGCTCGTCTTCTGCGGCGCGTTAACGCTTTCAGGATGCTCCGGATCCACCGGCTCCGGCGCCGCCTCCCCAGCCAACACCGCTCCGGCGGACGCGAAGGCCACCGGACCCGTCGTCATCGTCGACCTGCGTTCGGCTGAGGAGTTCAAGAAGGGGCACCTGGAGGGGGCCGTTAACTACGACTTCTCCTCGGGTGATTTCTCCAGCCAGATCTCAGGCCTGGACCGCAGCTCCCAGTACCAGCTCTACGGCTCCGCCGACCAACCCAAGATGGCCAGTGCCGTCATGCGCAACGCCGGTTTCTCCGGAGTCACCGAGCTGGGAACCCTCGACGCCGCCAAGAAGACCACCGGGGCCAAGGTCGTCACCAGCTGACGCCGGTCGCCCTGGCGGGCGAAGCTCGCCCGGCCCGCCCCGATCACTCAGAGAAGCGGCAGCCCCTCCAGGAGATGGGTGAGGGCGACGACCTGCCGGGGCACGTACTCGGCGATCGTCAGGCCGACGACGTCGGCCGCCCGCCCTAGATCCCTGATCACGCGGTTGGTCTGAGTCACGCTCAGGCCGCCGCGATCGTAGCCCAGTCTCAGCCGGACCTCATCGGCGTCCACGGTGTCGACATCCAGATGGACTGCTACGCGGCTGCAGCCGGTGGCCTCCAGCCACCTCAGCAGGGGCTCCGTCGAGTCGCCCAGGTCGGCCGGGCCGAAGGCGTGCAGCCCCCACGTGGCGATGTTGGGGTAGCCGTCCTCGGTCCAGGAGTGCAGGCCCGCCAGGGTCAGCCGACTCGGGGAGACAAAGGCCGCCAGCTCCTCCATCACCTCGACGTCACCAGTACCGATAATGTGGGAGACCGCCATGGCGTGGTAGCCGGGGTACTGGGAGTGCGAGGTACCGATGTCGGGGTGGGAGTCGATCCAGACGACGGCCAGGTCGTCTCCGTAACGGGCGGCGAGCTCGGTGAAGGGGACGACGGAAACAGCGCAGTCCCCGCCCAGGGTGAGGATCCTGGGAGCGTCGTGCCGGGCGATCGCCTCGCGGGCGTCACGAATCCCGGCCAGGATCTGGGCACGCGACTCCATGCCGTTAGTGACGAGAACCTCCTCGCCAGTGGGTTCATCGCTGACGGGGACGATCTCCGTGGGACCGGCGTGCTCGGGCAGGAGCGCCGTCAGCACCCGGGTTCCCAGTGCGTAGACGCGCCGCGCCTCCCCGTAGGGCAGCTCGGGCAGCAGGCTGCGCACCGAGGTCTCTCCCGCCCCCTGCCACTGGGGCCAGATGAGGCGAAGGGTGTCGGACTGGGCGAGAGCGGTGCGTGTGTCAACCATCTCAGCTCCTGAGCGAGGAAGTCTCCCAGTTTTCAGTTTACGATCCCGGGCTGTACACCACCTGACTCAGTCCTAAGTCTCACATGCAGAGGTGCCTGGTGGGAGCGGTCACCGTCGTCAAGGACGCACTGGGCGCCGCGCCTCCACCCTGCGCAAGCTCGGCAGCGTGAGCCGGGGAGGTCGCCGACGACAACGACATAACTCACCATCCGGTTCTAGTCCAGACTCGGTAAAAATGGTGGACGGGCCCGCGCCCGTGTCCAACGCCCAGGGCCTCGGCGTGTGCGATGGCGCCGGTGAGGTAGTCCTTGGCGTCCCGCACCGCTTCCAGCCAGGTCGCCCGGCGTGGTCGCAGCGAGGCGATCGCCGAAGAGAGCGTGCATCCCGTGCCGTGGGTGTTCTGCGTGGACACCCTGCGACCGCACAAGATCTCGACGCCGTCGGCATCGGCGTAGACATCGACGGCGTCACCAGCGTCACCGCTCAGGTGACCACCCTTGACCAGTACCCTACGTGCACCCAGATCCCTCAGGCGCTGCGCCTGGTTGCGCAGCTCACCGAGGGTCGCCGCGGGCTCCTCCCCCAGCAGGACGGCCGCCTCATAGAGGTTAGGAGTGATGAGATCGGCTTTGGCGCACAGACGGCGCACGGCACCGACCGCCTGCTCGTCGAGAAGGCGGTCCCCGGAGGTGGCCACCATGACCGGGTCGAGCACCGTATGAGTGAGTCCAGGCAGGTACTCCCCCACCGCGTCGGCCAGCTCGGCGGTGGCGAGCATCCCGATCTTCGTGGCATCGGGGACGATGTCCTCCAGCAACGTGTCCATCTGAAGACGGACGAAGTCGACCGGCACGGCGTGCACACCGGCCACACCGCGCGTTGACTGGGCAGTCAACGCCGTGATGACGCTCATCGCGTAGGCGCCGAGGGCACTCATGGCCTTCATGTCGGCCTGAATGCCGGCGCCACCACTAGGATCTGAGCCGGCGATGGTCAAGGCGGTCACGGTTGCCGAACGCTGCTGGCTCATCGCCGACATCCTTCGTCCCAGGCACGGTGCAGGTCGGCGGCGACGCTCCTGGGGTCCTCGGCCGTGCAGATGGCTGATACGACGGCGGCACCGGCCAGACCACCCGCCCGGAGGGCCGGCAGGTCGCTGGCCGTGATGCCGCCGATGGCCACAGCAGGCAGATCGATCAGGGCAGCCATGCGCGCCACGCCGTTCACCCCCAGGCTCTTCGGAGCGTCGGCCTTGGTGGCGGTGGGGTGAACGACGCCGATGCCGACGTGGTCGCAGGCGCCCTGTTCCTGGGCGGTGCGCAGTTCGTCGGGAGTCGCGGCCGACAGCCCGAGGTAGGCTTCTTCCCCGACGAGACGGCGTGCGATGCGGGCGGGTAGGTCCGACTGGCCGAGGTGTACCCCGGCCACGGGCGCTCCCTGATCACGCGCCGCCAGGAAGATGTCGACGCGGTCGTTGACGATGACGGGGACCTGATCACCAATCACCTCGGCCACCTCCAGCACCTGAGTCAGGAAGAGTCCGCCGTCGGTACCCTTGGCTCGCAGCTGGACGCAGGTGACTCCGCCGTCGACAGCAGCCTCAACGGTGGCCAGGACGTCTCTGCCGCGCGAGCGGCACTGGCCCTCATCGGTGACGAGGTAAACCGACAGGTCCGGTGCGGCCCTCATGCCGGCCCTCCCCCGGCGGCGGTGGTCGCGCTGGTAGCACTGACGCTAACGTTCTGCAGGTCCTGTATCTCAAGGGCGTACAGGGCGTCGAGGAAGGCTGGTGGGAAGGATCCGGGGCCGGTTGATCGGGCCTCCGCTCGCTCGGCAGCAGCGCTGTAGACGGCATGCGCAGCGACGACGGCGCTCACGTCATCCAGGCCCTCCTTCCGCCCCGCCCCGAGAAAGGCCGCGACCACCGCACCCAGAGCGCAGCCCCCGCCGGTCATCCGGGTCAGTAGCGCGGAGCCGCCCTGAACGTGGATGACGCTCTCGCCGTCGGTGACCAGATCGACGGGCCCGGAGACGGCGACAACGCAGCCGTGGCTGCGGGCCAGGTCGCAGGCCGGATCGAGTGCCGCGGCGACGTCGTCGGCGGTCTCGACGCCCCGCCCACCGCTGCCGTCACCGGCCAGCGCCAGTATCTCCGAGGCATTGCCCCGTACGACGCTCGGTCCCCGGCCGAGGAGCTCCCGGGCCAGCGCAGTGCGGTGCGTCAGCGTGCCGATGGCCACCGGGTCGAGGACCCACGGCGTGCCCGCGTCGGCTGCCGCAGCCACGGCCTCACGGGCGGCGTCCCGCTGCTCGGGCTGAGGCGTGCCGAGGTTGATGAGCAGCGTGGAGGCGACGCGGGCAAAGGGGCCCGCCTCCCCCGTGATGTCCACCATGGCGGGCACCGCACCTAGAGCCAGGAGAACGTTAGCGGTGATGTTGGTGACCACCGCGTTGGTGATGCAGGAGACCAGCGGGTCGTGGCGGCGTACCGCCTCAAGCGCCGCTGGGGTAGACATGCCCCAGTGCATGTGACATCCCTTCGTCAGTACTAGCTGGACAGGTTCGACGGGTGTGTTCTCAGCCATGTGGCACCCCGTGTCACGATCGACACACTAGCATCGACGGCGTCGGCCCCGGAACCCTTTCGGTTCCGGGGCCGACGCCGTCGAGATGAGCGAGCCGGTAGCGCTCCCCGCTTGTCCGGTGAGTCCACTCAGTCCAGGTAGTCGCGCAGGACCTGGCTGCGCGAGGGGTGGCGCAGCTTGGACATGGTCTTGGACTCGATCTGGCGGATGCGCTCCCGGGTGACCCCGTAGACCTTGCCGATCTCATCGAGGGTCTTGGGCTGGCCGTCGGTCAGACCGAAGCGCATGGAGACCACGCCGGCCTCGCGCTCCGAGAGAGTGTCCAGCACGGCGTGGAGCTGCTCCTGCAGGAGGGTGAAGCTGACCGCGTCGGCCGGGACCACGGCCTCGGAGTCCTCAATGAGGTCACCGAACTCGGAGTCCCCGTCCTCACCCAGGGGGGTGTGCAGGGAGATCGGCTCGCGCCCGTACTTCTGGACCTCGACGACCTTCTCCGGGGTCATGTCCAGCTCGACGGCCAGCTCCTCCGGGGTGGGCTCACGTCCCAGGTCCTGGAGCATCTGGCGCTGCACGCGGGCGAGCTTGTTGATGACCTCGACCATGTGCACCGGGATGCGGATGGTGCGGGCCTGGTCGGCCATGGCGCGGGTGATGGCCTGGCGGATCCACCAGGTGGCGTAGGTGGAGAACTTGAAGCCCTTGGTGTAGTCGAATTTCTCCACCGCGCGGATCAGGCCCAGGTTGCCCTCCTGGATGAGGTCGAGGAAGAGCATGCCGCGGCCGGTGTAGCGCTTGGCCAGGGAGACCACCAGTCGCAGGTTGGCCTCCAGCAGGTGGTTCTTGGCCCTCTGACCGTCCTGGGCCACCCAGTGCAGCTCGCGGCGCAGCTTGGCCGGTAGGTCGTTACCCTCCTCAGCCAGGCGGTGCTCGGCGTAGAGGCCGGCCTCGATGCGTTTGGCGAGCTCGACCTCCTGCTCGGCATTCAGCAGCGCGACCTTACCGATCTGCTTGAGGTAGTCCTTGACCGGGTCCGCGGTGGCGCCGGCGGTGACGACCCGCTGGGCGGGCTCGTCACCCTCATCGGAGTCGGAGACGGTGAAGGAGCCGTCCTTGTCCTGGGACTTGCCGCGCTTACCGGACTTCTTGGAGGCGGCCTTCTCCGCCTCCTCCCGGCGCATGCGCTCGAGCTCGCCGGTCAGGGCCGCGATGGAGGGCTGCATCTTGATGCCCTTGATGACCCAGCCGCGGAAGATGTAGCCGTTCTGAGCGAGGTAGTCACGCGCCACCATCGGGGCGGAGTCACCCACGACGAACCGGGGAACCGGGCCGTGTCCGTAGGGGGCCAGCGTGATGGGCTCCTCCAGGGTGCCGTGACCGGCGATCTCCAGGTTCTCCACGACCGTGCGCGAGCGCACGAAGAGAGTCGCCCCCGGGGCCAGGCGGACCCCCTTGAGAGAGGCGGGGTTGTTGAAGGGGCTGCGCTTGGAGCCGTCGCCGTTCTCCTCCAGGCTCACATCCAGGTAGTAGTCGCGCAGCTCGGGGGCCGGACCGTCATCCTCCTGGGCGGTCTGCGCCTCGGAGTCGTCATCCTGGTCCTCGTCCTCGTCAGAGGAGTCCTCGTTGTCGTCCTCGTCAGAGCCGTCGTAGTCCTCGTCGTCGTAGCCAGCGTCGTCGCCTCCTTCGTCGTCGAGGTTGAAGTCCTCGTCGTCGAGCGGGGTCTCGTCGACGTCGTCAGTGAGCTCGGTGCTGGAGCGCGTCACTGTGGAAGAAGCCACGGAGTTCCTTTCGCGTGGGCGGGCGGACAGCCGGTGACGGGGTATGGGAACCCGACCCGGCACAGTAGACAACCCCCGAATTGTAGCGTTTATTCCTCAGGATCTCCGCACAGACGACTTAGTATGACCTCACCTTGTTCGCACTCGCGTCGTGCCGCAGCAAACCCGCCACCGGGGGAGTCACCACCCCTCCTGACGTCTGAGCTGGGACTACTCTGGCGGTCATGAGTGCGTTGCCTGCGGCCCTGGGCCGTGTCCGTCCCGCCGTCGAGCACCGCCTGACTCAGGTCCTGGAGGACTGCCACCGGCGCTGGGAGGACCTGGGCCAGGCCGCCCCTGAGCTGCTCGAGGCCGCCGGGAGTGTCCTGAGCGGAGGTAAACGCATGCGGGCCGTCCTGGGGGCCGTCGGCTGCGCGATCCTGAGCTCCCCGGAGCAGCGATCCGAGTACCTGACCGGTTCCGACGCCGTCCACCTGGGTGCGGCGCTGGAGCTCTACCAGGCCAGTGCCCTGGTCCACGACGATCTCATGGACGGTGCCGACACTCGGCGGGGCCAGCCCGCGGCGCACCGCGTCTTCGCTCGAGACCATGAGGCCCGGGGCTGGCTGGGGCGCTCGCAGACCTTCGGGGCCAATGGCGCCATCCTGCTCGGTGACCTCCTGCTGTCGCTGGCCGGCGAGGAGATGAGCGCGCTGGCGCCGTCGCGCGCCTCCAGTAAGACCGGAAACAGCGCGGTGCAGCATGCCCGCTCCGCCTTCGACGCCATGACCACCGAGGTGGCCCTGGGCCAGTTCCTCGACGTGCGCAGCGAGAACCTGCCCCTGCCCTGGGACCGGGAGCCGGGCGCTGCGGCCAGGCGCATGCAGGGCGACGCCCTGTCGGTCGTGCGGCATAAGTCGGCCCGCTACTCGGTGCGTCACCCGCTGCTCATTGGCGCCCTCCTGGCCGGCCTGGACCCGAGCGGGACCACCGCCGAGCACCTGGCCGCCTTCGGCGAGGACGTCGGTATCGCCTTCCAGCTGCGCGACGACGAGCTGGGGGTCTTCGGCTCACCGCAGACCACCGGCAAACCCGCCGGAGACGATCTGCGCGAGGGCAAGCGCACAGTGCTGCTGGCCCTGACCTGGGGGCGCTGCGACAAGGCCGGCCGGCACCTGCTTGGCAGCGTCCTGGCCAATCCCGAGGCCACGGAGGAGCAGATCAGCGAGGTCACCGCTCTCATCGAGGACTGCGGCGCGCGAGCCGCCCACGAGGAGATCATTGCCGCGCACCGCGACGCCGGGAACCAGGCGCTGGAACGACTCGGGAACGAGGGCGTGGTGAGCACCGCATCCCTGGAGGACCTGGCGGTGCTGGCGGACCTGCTGACACACCGAGTCTCCTGATCCGGTGCAGGAAACAGGGCACCCCGCCAGGCGGGCAGTACTACCCGCCTGATCCGGCCGGCGACCGTCACCACCCGACCGGCATCGTAGAATCGCGGCGTGGTGACAGATCCCCTCATTGGTCGGTTGGTCGACTCTCGCTACGAGATCGTCGACCGCCTAGCGCGTGGCGGGATGGCCACCGTCTACCGCGCTCATGACCGTCGCCTGGACCGGACCGTGGCGCTCAAGCTCATGCACGCCCACCTGGCCGACTCCCCCGACTTCGTCTCACGCTTCCGCCGTGAGGCGAGGGCCGCGGCACGCCTGTCCAACCCGGGCGTGGTGGCCGTCTTCGACCAGGGCAGCCTCGACGGGGTCGCCTACCTCGTCATGGAGTACGTCGAGGGGCCCACGCTACGTGACCTCATTGCGGCAGGACCCCTGTCGGTCAAGGAGGCCCTGGGCCTGGTGGCCCAGCTGCTGCGTCCGCTCGGCGCGGCCCACCGGGCCGGCCTGGTCCACCGCGACATCAAGCCGGAGAACGTCCTGCTGCCCTCGGACGGCTCGGTGGCCAAGGTGGCCGACTTCGGCCTGGCCCGGGCGGTCACGGAGGTGACGCAGACGACGACGGGCAACGTGCTGGGCACGGTCGCCTACCTGGCGCCCGAGCTCATCACCTCCGGGGAGTCCACCTCTCGCGCCGACGTCTTCTCTGCCGGGGTGGTTCTCTACGAGCTCCTCACCGGCCAGCAGCCCTTCACCGCGGACTCCCCCATTCAGATCGCCTTCCGCAACGTCCACGAGGACGTTCCCCTGCCCTCCAAGCTGGTGCCCGACATGCCGGCCGACGTCGACGAGCTCGTGGCCACCATGACGCGCCGTGAGCCGCAGGAGCGCCCGGCCGACGCCGACGAGGCGCTGGCGCTGCTGCGCAACGTCGTCGACGAGCTCACCGAGTCCGAGCTCTCCGTGCGCCGCGGGGGCGGGACCGGCTCCATCCGCACCCAGCAGGTCATGACGGCCAATGCTCAGGCCGCCCGCTCAGCCATCGACAACGAGCCCCAGGACGACGCCGACGACTCCTCCGCCGAGGACTCCTCGCCGCACGCCGGGATGCGCACCGTCTCCCTTCCCATTGGTTCCATCGGCCCGGACTCCAAGGGGAGAACACGTGCGCTCTCCCGCAAGGCCCTGGCGGCCGACGCCCAGAAGACCACTGCCGTCCCCGCCCCGAAGAAGGGCACCGGCAACTTCATCCGCCGTCGTGCGGTCATCATCGGACTGCTGGCCGTGGCCGGAACCGGGGCGAGCGCCACCTGGTACCTGACAGCCGGTCCCGGCAGAAGAGTTCCCGTACCCAACATCGTCGGCATGTCTGAGGACCAGGCGCAGCTCGCCCTGGAGAAGCAGGGGCTCAGCTGGGGCACGCCCGAGCGCGTCTACTCCGACACGGTCCCGGCCGGCAGCATCGTCTCCTGCCAGCCGAAGGCGGGCCAGAAGGTGGGGCTCGGCCAGGCCGTCACCGCCACCGTCTCCCGAGGCGTGGAGACCAAGACCGTTCCCGACGTCGTCGGGAAGACCAAGGACCAGGCCACAGCCGCGATCACAGCGGCCGGCCTGACCCTGGGGGACGTCACCGAGGAGTACTCCGCCAGCGTGGAGTCGGGCAAGGTCGTCTCCTGCGACCCCAAGGCCGGCAAGGTCATCAAGCACACCGAGAAGGTCTCGATCGTGGTCTCCAAGGGTAAGGAGCCGGCCACGATCCCCGACGTGACCGGCCTGAGCGAGGACGAGGCCAAGAAAGCCCTGGAAAACGCCGGCCTGAAGAAGGGCAAGGTCAGCAAGGGCTACTCCGACTCCGTGGCCAAGGGGAACGTCATCTCCTCCTCCCCCATCGCCGGGGCCTCGGGCTACTACAAGGGCGACTCGGTGGACCTGACGGTCTCCAAGGGGCCCGAGAAGGTGACGGTGCCGGATGTGACCGGTAAGAGCCAGGACGAGGCCAAGAAGGCCCTGGAGGACGCCGGGCTCAAGGTGGAGGTCAACAAGCGCCTGGGTGGCCCCTTCGGGACGGTGCGCTCCACCGACCCCGCACCGGGCTCCAGCGTCAAGCCGGACTCCAAGGTCACCATCAACATCTTCTGACGAATGTGGCCCGGTGCCGCTTCAGCGGACCGGGCCACGCTTTACCACCCCGCGGGGCGGGGTTCTTAGCGGGGTTCTCAACCCTTAAGCATCTCGGCGATCTCGAAGGCGACCTCGAGTGACTGCTGGTGGTTGAGGCGCGGGTCGACGAGGGTCTCGTAGTGCTCGGCCAGGCCGGCCTCGTCAATGTGCTCGCCGCCGCCGAGGACCTCGGTGACGTCGTCGCCGGTGAGCTCGACGTGGATGCCGCCCGGGGCGGTGCCCAGGGTGCGGTGCACCTCGAAGAAGCCGCGGATCTCGTCGAGGATCGTCTCGAAGCGGCGGGTCTTGTAGCCGTTGTCGGAGGTGATGGTGTTGCCGTGCATGGGGTCGGCGATCCAGGTGACGGGGCGCCCGTCGGCGCGCACCGCCTCGACCAGCGTCGGCAGGACCTCGCGGATGCGGTCAGCGCCCATGCGGGTGATGAGGGACAGGCGCCCGGGGAGGCCCTCGGGGTTGAGACGGTCCATGAGCCGGGCGATGTCGTCGGGGGACGTGGTGGGGCCGACCTTGACGCCCACGGGGTTGTGGACGCCGGCGAGGATGGCGACGTGGGCGCCGTCGGCCTCGCGGGTACGCTCCCCCACCCAGAGCATGTGCGCGGACGTGTCGTAGAGGCGCCCGGAGCGGGAGTCCTCGCGGATCATGGCGTCCTCGTACTCCAGGAGGAGGGCCTCGTGGGCGGCGTAGAAGTCGACCTGGCGCAGGGCCTCGAAGTCCACGCCGGCGGCCTCCATGAAGCGCATGGCCCGGTCGATCTCGTCGGCGAAGGACTCGAAGCGCTTGTAGGCGGGGTTGGCGGTGAAGCCGCGGTTCCAGGAGTGGACCTCGCGCAGGTCCGCGTAGCCGCCCATCGTGAAGGCGCGGATGAGGTTGAGGGTGGTGCCCGAGCGCAGGTAGGCGTCCAGCATGCGGGTGGGGTCGGGGATGCGGGCCTCGGGAGTGAACTCGTGGCCGTTGACGGAGTCGCCGCGGAAGGCGGGCAGAGTGACCTCGCCGCGGGTCTCGGTGTCCGAGCTGCGGGGCTTGGCGTACTGGCCGGCCATGCGGCCGATCTTGACCACGGGCGTGGAGGCGCCGTAGGTGAGGACCGCGGCCATCTGGAGGATGGTCTGGACCTTGAGGCGGATGTTGTCGGCCGTGTTGTGGGTGAAGGACTCGGCGCAGTCGCCGCCCATGAGGACGAAGGCGTCCCCGGTGCTGGCCTGGGCGATGAGGCCTCGCAGGGAGTCGACCTCTCCGGCGAAGACGAGCGGGGGCCGGCGGCGCAGGTCCGCCACCACATCGGCCAGCGCCGCCTCATCGGGGTAGGCGGGTTGCTGGAGGGCGGGCAGGTGGCGCCATGCGGGGACCTGGACGCCCGTGCGGGCGGCGGAGAGCTCGTTCATCACGCCCGTCAGCATAAGCCAGTCGGGAGATTGCCCGGGATCGGCGCCGCATCGCGAAACACGGGGGTTGGGAGACGAATTCTGTCACTGTGGGCGACTTTTAGGGCTGCAACAGAGCGCGCACGGACCGGTTGCACGCCCTGACCTGCACGGATGCGAAGGCCTCCGTTCCAGAAGCGCAGCGGGCGGGTTGAATAGTCGCCAAACGTGACACATGGGTCGCCGGCACCACCCTCCGGGGCACAGAGAAGCGGCCGGCACCGTCACGAGGACGGCACCGGCCGCGGCAGGGTGCGGACTCAGCCTCAGTGCTCGGGGTCGGCCTCGGCGGGCTCGACCTTCTGGCCCAGCTCGGCCATGAGCTCGGTGAACCAGCCCTGGGTGATGTCGAAGGGCTTGGCGCCGGCGATGCGCGGGAAGGCGATCGCGGTGAGCTCGTCGTTGTTCTCCTCGTCCTGGCCGATGACGCCGGACTCGCCGCGCAGGGCGCAGTCGACGGCCAGGTCGCACATCTTCTTGATGAGGGCGAGGTCCTCGGCGTTGGCGTGGGCGGCGCGCGAGTAGTAGCCGGACTTCTGGACCATGACCTTCTCAGCACCGATGAGCTCGGCGAACTGCTTGGCGAACCACTGGCCGGGGTTGATGGTGTCGAGCTTGACGTGGCCGAAGGGGTCGCGCTGGACCTCCTGGCCGGCGGCCTCCATCTCCGCGATGATCTCAGGGACGCCGGCGCCCTCGGACAGGAAGATGTTGACGTTGCCCTGCTCATCCATGAGGGCCTTGAGACGCTTGGCCTCGGCTGCCAGGTCGAGCTTCATCTCGGGCAGGAAGACGGCGTGAACGTCCCAGCGCTCGCGGGTGAGCCCCAGCGAGGGCGCCCACTTCCTGGATTTGAGCAGCTCATGGTAGCGACGGGCGGTCTCGGCGGTCAGGTAGCCGCAGTTGCGGCCCATGCACTCGTGAATGATGAGCATGCGCGGGTTGGAGCGGTGCTCCCCGATGACGTTGAAGGCGAAGCCGGCGCCCTCCTCGGCGGCCGACCAGGCACCCAGCGACTGGCGGATCGGAACGATGTCGTTATCAATGGTCTTGGGCAGGCCGACGACAGTGAGCTCGTAGTCGTGCTCGTGAAGGTAGGCGGCCAGATCTGCAGCGGTGGTGTTGGTATCGTCCCCGCCGATGGTGTGCAGGACGTCAACGCCGTCCTTGCGCAGCTGCTCCGCGGCGAACTCCAGCGGGTCGATGCCCTCGGCCACCAGGCCGCGCTCGACGAGGTTCTTGGCGTTGGTGAGCTTGACGCGGGAGTTGCCGATCGGGGACCCGCCGAAGTCGCGCAGGATGCCTGCGTTCTTGCGGCCCTCTTCGTCGATGACGATGTAGTTGCCGGTGAGCAGGCCGTGGTAGCCGTACTGGTAGGCGATGATCTCGACCTCGGGAGCGACCTGCGTGTAGCGCTCGATGAGGTCGCCGACGGCGGCGGACAGACAGGGGGCGAAACCGCCAGCGGTGAGCAGGGCGACGCGACGAATCGACATCAGGAACCTTTCCTTGGATACGAGGAGTGACAGAGCCATCCTAACGGTACGACCCGGTGCGCCCGCCAGGCCCTTCGGGCCCGAGGTCGGGGTCGGACTCTGGAGCAGTACCTTGCTCAGGATCGGCGAGAATCCGCTCATCGACCAGCCGCATCGCCAGATCTGGAGCAACACGCATCAGGATGTCGAAGTGGTCCCACACGGAGGCGCCGTACAGCCAGGAACGCGCAAGCACCGAACGAGCCAGGCCAAGCCACCGTTCACGCATCGAACAACTTGCGTCGATAAGATCGGAGGCCTCAAGACAGGATGCCGCAAGCACTGTGCAGTAGTTTGCAGCTTCCTTCCTGTGCACGAATCCTTCGACCTCAGCAAGCGCCGCTTTCAGAACACTGATGGCCTCAGCTGAGGAATTTTTGCGAACGAGAGACACAATAATGGCAGACTGGACATGACTCCGAAAACTCAGCTCTTTTATCACTGTGAGAACATTTAGGGATTCCTCGATAGCGCCTACCCGCGCCAGCATTTCCGCCACCCTTCTGCACCCTTCAGAATCGTCAACCAGTAAGACCTTATTCGCCGCATCCTCAACTACGTTTCGAGCCCTATCGAGGCTACCTATGCGGACTAAAATATCTGCCACTTCAACCAGAGCCTGCACACGCTCTTGAGGACCTTCGACCTGCTCAGCTGCTCGTACTGCATTTTCAACTACGTTTCGAGCCCTATCGAGGCTACCTATGCGGACTAAAATATCTGCCACTTCAACCAGAGCCTGCACACGCATTCCTGCTTCCTTAATCCCCCAGGCTACATCGAGGACCATATCAATATTCGTCCAAGCCATCGCAGACAACGCATTCGCCCGAGCGTGCGCACGCGCTCGAGGTTCCTTGGTTTGCTCAGCTGCCTTTAAAGCGCTTTCAGCCGCATCCCGCACCCCATCAGGGTCACCCACCCGCACCAGCACGCGCGCCAAATCCCCTAGGGTGCGCGAGCGTAACTTGGATTCCTCAATCCGCTCAGCGACAACCAAAGCCTCATCCATCCAACCCACCCTAGCCAACGCTTTCACCAATTCCGCGACAATTTGCGCGCGACGCGAGGAAATCTTATGCCGCTCAGCCACCTTCAATACATGCTGAATAGCCTGTCGCGCCCTATCAGGGTCACCCACCTGCACCAACGCCGCCGCAACTTCTGTCACGGAATTAACACGAACTCCGGGCGTTTCGCTCTGGTCAACTGTTCTGACAGCACCCTCGGCAACTCGCCGCGCTTTATCAGGGTTACCCACCAACACAAGCACTCCCGCCAACTCAACAAGTGTTTTTACACGCCGTCTGAGCCCCTTAGTCTGCTCAGTTTCCTTCAATGCACTCTGAGCAATCTGTCGCGCCCTATCAAGGTCACCCACCCGCACCAACGCCTTGGCTACACCCGCCAAAACAAGTCCACGCACCCCAGACTCCTCGATCAACCCAACAACAACGAGAGCCTCATCAATCCATCCGACCTTGGCCATGATACCCGCCACATCTGCCAAACCATGTAGACGCCACGTGGGAACCTCGTGCCGATCTGCCACTTTCAATGCACTCTGAGCAACCTGCCACGCCCCATCAGTGTCACCCACCCGCACTAACACCTCAACTACACTCACCAGAACACGAACGCGCGACGCAGGATGCATCTGCCGCTCGGCCGCATTCAATGCACTCTGAGCAACCTGCCGCGCCCTATCAGAGGCACCCACGCCGACAAACACACCTACAACCTCAACCAGGAACCACGCATACCATTGAGGATACGCAGACCGTTTAGCTATGATCATTGCATCCTCCACAACCCGACACGCCCTTTCAGTTTCACCAGCTCGCATCAACGATGCAGAGATACTAACCATAGCCTCCGAGCGATATTTTGGGTCCTCAATACACTCAGCCAAACACTCAGCCACGCTAAGAACCTGCGTAGCAGAATAGGCACCTAAAACCATCCTCAAGGCCAACTCAAGGCGAGACGAAAAACGAGAAGACCCAAGATTATACTTTACACAAACGAGAATTTCATAAAGCCACCCTCTTAAGTCAAGATCTACACAGCATTCACTGCTGGAATTACCTATCATATCGCTAACATAAACAAGGTTAGTCACTAATAACCGGAAAACCTCACCACGGAGACCGCAACACTTCGACAAGGACCGCAGAACCACAGGAAATATCGGCATAAATTCTCGACTACGCTCAGCTTCAAAAGCCGCTTTCATGGTGTCCTTGAAAGAATTCAATACACCTCTCGGGTCATCAATTGACAGGATCTTATCCAGGACAACTTCGGGAGTGACATTGAAGTACGAGACATAGAGTTTCAGCAGACAGGAGGCTGCGGCAGACTTTCGCACAAGTTCACTTCTTGATTCTGCAGCCTCAAGGAAACTTGCTAATGATCCTTCGAGGCTGGAATCTCGAGCTAACTCGAGCACCTTCACATACTCTCGATCGATCATTCTAAGAACATAGGATCGACGTCCAGAACGTCGCAGTACTTCTTTATATCGATTTCGATTGATGATAACTTGAATCGAAGCATTCAATTCTCTTTCACCAACAAACATGAGGTCAAAGCACGCCTCAGTTAACATAAACGAAGGAGTGGTTTTACACCAGCCTTTTTCTGCACACTCCTTTACCCAGCCTCGAACCTCCTGATAATATGATATCAAGACCCTATCGCGAGTTTGCGCCCACCAAGCCGAATCTTCCACTCCACCCTCTTCTCCGAAGAACTCTGGAGCGAGTTCACGTAGCACCGCCCGTAGAACAGCATCATGACCAAGGGTGTAAGATTCGACCTCTCGATCTCCAAAGCCAACATTGACTCGCATGAGCATGCGACCAGGCGAACGTTCCACGCATGCTTTGACGTCTCTGCTCGGAACATTATTGAGATGGTGACGTCTGGCGATAAGCTGCCGCAATTCATCGATGGTCAGAGAACCCCCACACGCCGCCAGAAATGCTCCGATATCGACAGCAAGATCAGACTTAAAGAAGGCCTCAATATCCTTTGTGTTAATCTTCCTTTGAGCAATAGGGGAAGCTCTAAGAGAAGCAACTGACCTAGGAGCGTTACAGACATTATCCTCGGGAGGTCGCGGGTTCGGACGTGACGCGGTTATCACCTTCAATCCTTCGGGGAGTCGCCGCGGCAACAGGGAGAGAATTGACTTGGCGTCCGCTTTGTCTGGATTCTCATAATAGGAGTCCTCATCGATCCCATCAATGAGGAGGACCAAGGGCCGTGGATTCCTGTCTGAGTGGCATGCGGTCGCTGCTCGACGCAGAAGCTGACGGAACTCTGTGTCTTGGGAAGCCGGATCGGAGACCCGCTCTGTGTACTCATCTCCTAGAATTTCCGCCAACTGCGCCCCAGCAATGAAGGAAAAACTTCTCCAGTCGTTCCCATCGCCACCTATGCGACGAATAAAGAAGGACACGATGTGCACGTCGTCAGGCGGATTCAATGCGAAAGAGGACATGAGGGCGGTTTTTCCGCTAACCATACCCGCTTCCATGGCGTACCAAGTGTCTTGCGACCCACGGACAAATGTTTTTAACGCGGCCAACTCTCGCTCTCGATCCTCCAGAGGATCTGGAGCAAGATCGCGCACCACCTCCATATGGTCAGCAACAACGGCACGTGTCTGCGAGGCTCCAGAGGGACGATTGGCAAGCCGTTGAATCCCGGCACGGACTTCCTCGACACTCTCAAGAATGGAGGTCAGCGCCTCCTTTTCAGTGAAGCAGTCAACGATACGTTGGCAACCCACCTCAAGCACCCAGTCGAAGGCCTGCCTAGCCGACTCGTCCGCCAGATCACTGCGCAGGTCTGTGCCACCCAGGTCAAGAAGAGTCCGGCGCAACTCTTCCCAGTTGTATCCCGCGGCAAGCCGTTCCTCCTTCGAGAGTCGGTCGATGAGGGTTGCCGTCTGTCGGGCTGCCACATGCCAGTCAGCCTCGGAGATGCCCTGGTGCTCTCGGAGCAGCTGCTTTGCTGTATCGTCGGCGATCTTCTCAGCAAAGACTGCCCGATTTCCGCCGATTTCCAGCGTTCTCCGGAACTTCGCCAACAGCCCGGCACCTTCGCCAACCGCTGTGGCGAGTGCTCCCTGTCCGGAGGCTAGGAGGAGCAACTTCACAATCGATGTCCCGAGGGGAAGGAAAGTGTCGCGATCCATGGCAGCCATGAGCACTCCTCAACGCATGGTACGTGTTACAGTAAGATTCCGTAACTTTATCGCAGCACACTGGCGCTCTGGAACCAGTTGGTCAGCCTTGGAGCAATACTCACTCGACCGGGCTCACCGGTACCCGCCCCTACTCGGCGCCGGGCTCGGGCTTGTCGTCGGAGGTCTTGTCCTTCTTCTTGTCCTTACCGCTCTTGTCCTCGGGCGGCTCGGGCACGGAGACCTCGGGGGCGGGGCGGCCAC
>ERZ772940.118-NODE-118-length-45638-cov-25.5832_pt1 | contig 45638 bp, 30 predicted proteins | sample MGYA00511682_ERZ772940 | MGnify/ENA primary metagenome ERZ772940 (study PRJEB29015, sample SAMEA2737922) | human oral metagenome | biome: human oral; feature: human-associated habitat; material: dental | place: China | collected 2031 ... | reverse complement strand
TCGCGTCGGTGAGCCCCTCGGACAGGACGTTGAGGCACAGGGTGGTGATGAGGATGAGCAGGCCGGGGAAGAAGGTCGGCCACCAGTGGCCCGACAGGAGCAGCTCCTTGCCCTCGGAGAGCATGTTGCCCCAGGTCGGGGTGTTGACGGACTTGATGCCCGCACCGATGAAGGACAGCGAGGCCTCGAAGACGATCGCGTCAGCCACCAGGACGGTCGCGAAGACCATGATGGGGGCGATGCAGTTGCGGGCCACGTGCTTGAGGAGGATCCACGGCACCGGGGCACCCATCACCTTGGAGGCGGCCACATAGTCCTCCCCGAACTGGGAGATGATGTTGGCGCGCACCACGCGGGTGAGCTGGGGGATGTAGAGGATGCCGATGGAGACGATGATGACCGGCAGCATCGGCAGGCGGGTCGACATCGCCGAGACGAGGACGGCCGCCAGAGCGATTCCCGGGAAGGACATGACGACGTCGAGCACGCGCATGAGCGTCTCAGCGATCCACTTGCGGGAGGTGGCGGCGATGGCGCCGAGGACCGAGGCCACCACGAGGGCCAGGCCAGTGGCCGTCAGGCCCACGACCAGCGAGACCCTGGCGCCGTAGACGGCACGGGAGAAGATGTCACGACCGGTGCCGTCCGTCCCGAACAGGTGCGACGCCGACGGGGCGACGACAGGATCGGAGGAGGTCACCTCACCGACGCCCTCGATGTAGGAGGTCGTCTTGGTCTCCGCCAGTCCGGTGGCACCGGGAGAGTAAGGGGCGATGATGGGAGCCAGGATGGCGACCAGGGCGATGAGGCCCAGCACGATGATGGCGATCTTGGAGCCGACAGGAAGCGCCTTCCAGCCCTGGAAGCGCAGCCCGGGCCGCGAGGCCTTATCCAGTGTGGAGCGGTGCAGCATCAGATGCTCCTGATTCGTGGGTTGACGAGGACGTAGAGCATGTCAACGACGATGTTGATGATGATGAAGGCCAGTGCCACCGTGATGGAGACGCCCTGGACGATGTTCACGTCGTTACGGGTGATGCCCTGGAAGATGAGCTGTCCCATCCCCTTGATGTTGAAGATCATCTCGATGACGACGGCGCCTCCCATGGCGTAGCCGATGCGCAGTCCCAGCACGGTCAGCGGAGTGATGAGCGCGTTGCGCAGCACGTTGCGGGCCACAACGACGTTCTTGGGAATACCGCCGCCGATGGCGGTGCGCACGTAGTCGCGGTCGAGCTCCTCAACCATGGCGGTACGCACCACACGGGTGAGCGAGCCGGCGTTGGGCACCGCGATGGCCAGGGCCGGCAGGAAGATCTGATTGAGGTACGTTCCCGGATCCTCGCTGAAGGGAACCCACTCGGACACCAGAGCGGGGAAGGTCCCCGTTCCCCCCGGAATGTCGGAGAACCACTGAATGAGCAGTAGGGCAAGCCAGAAGGACGGGGTGGCGAGGCACGCGATGGAGATGACGCGGATGACCTGGTCCTGCCACTTGTCGCGGTAGAGGGCCGCGATGATTCCCAGGATCGTGGCCACGATGACGGCTGCGAAGATTCCGATGAAGGTCAGCTGGAGCGTGATGGGGAAGGCCTCGGCAACCCGCTGAGAAGTATCGACTCCGGTGAAGGAGGTGCCGAGATCTCCGTGGGCCAGGCCCACGAGGTAGTCCCAGTACCGCTGAAGGAGGGGGTCGTTGAGGTGGTGGGCGACTCGGTACTGCTCGAGGGCGTCCGGCGTGGCCGACTCACCCAGCGCGAGGCGCGCCGGGTCTGCCGAGGAGAACGACATGACGACGAAGACGAGCAGCGTCACGCCCAGCACCATGACCGGCAGCGCGACCAGGCGCCGTCCGATCAGGCGGATGAGGTTGGACACTGAAATGCTCCTTTGCGTTAGCGTCCTGCCGCCTGAGGTGGCGGCTGGGTGGCATGGCAGCCGCAGAGCGAGCCACCACGCCGATTGTCTGATGTCTGACGTCAGATTGCAAGTCCGTTGCTTTCATCTCGGACGCATGACGCCATGAGCACGGCACGGGCGGTGCGGCACCCGCTGGTGACTGCCGCACCGCCCACACACGACCCTCAGGACTTGGACGACCCTGTCCCCACGAAGGACAGACCGGTCAGCGCGATCGGCTTGAAGTTCTCCAACGTCGTCGAGTCATAGGCCGTCGGAGCCTTGCGGTGGAAGATCGGGTAGAGCGGCACCTCCTCGGAGAGCTTGTCGAAGATCTCCCGCCACTTGGCGACCTGCTTGTCGCCCTCCAGCTTGACCGCCTCTTCAAGCAGCCCCTGGACCGCGACCTGACTCTCCGACCCCTTCCAGTGCATCCGAGTCTCGGTCCACACATCGCCGCCGTACCACCAGCGCATGAGCAGGTCCGCGTCATTACCGAAGACCGAGGGGTCCCCGGGAGCGATCAGCACGTCCCACGTGCCCTGTCCGGAGTCGATGAAGGAGTAGGTGTCCGCGGACTTCTTCTCGTCGTACTTGACCGTCACCCCCAGGGCCTCGAGGTTCTCACGGATGATGGGTCTGACGGCCGAGAACCAGCCGTGGTCCGTGCACAGCAGGTTGATGGTCGTGATGCCGGCCTCCGCCAGGAGCGACTTGGCCTTGGCTGCGTCCTTGGAGTAGACCGTCTTAGCCTTCTTGTACGCGGGGTGCCCGTCCTGGACGAAGCAGGTCGCCGGCGTCGCCAGGCCGGCCATGCCGGTGTCGCAGATCTTGGCGTAGTCCAGCGCGTAGAGCACCGCCTGCCGGGCCTTGACGTTGGAGAAGGTGGTGTGGTTGAACATGGCGAAGAGCAGCCCGAAGCCCTGCTGCGCCGCCACCTTAACCGGATCCTTGAGCGTCTTGAGGTTGGCCGCCGGAACGGCGTCGATGGCCTGCACGGAGCCAGAGGTCATCGCGTTGGTGCGGGTGGTGTCGTCGGGCAGGATCTGCCAGGTCATGGACTTGGCCAGCGCCGGGCGAGGGCCGTTGTACTTGTCGTTGCGTTCGAAGACGAGCTTCTGGCTGCCGGCACCGTTGTCGGTCATCTTGTAGGGACCGCTTCCAGTGGGGTTCATGTCGAACTTCTTGGCGTCCGCCTCAACGATCGCCTTGGGGACGATCTTGACCACGCTCAGACGCTCGGCCACCAGGGAGAAGGCGTACTTGAGCTTAATGGTCACCGTGCCTGCGTCCTTGGCCTCCACCTTGTCGATGAAGGGCAGGAACTGGGAGTACAGCGACTTGTTGGCCGGGTCGAGCACGCGCGTGAAGGAGAAGACGACGTCGTCGGCAGTCACGGCCGAGCCGTCGGAGAACTTCGCGTCCTTGCGCAGCGCGACCTCATAGGTGGTGTCGTCCACCTTCTTGGGCATCTCCGCCGCCAGAGCCGCGTACACCTCACGGGTGGCCGGGTGGAGCTCGGTGAGCCCCTCCAGAGTGTGCCAGTTGGCAGCGACCGTCAGAGCCGACGACGTCGTCATCGGGTCGTAGCCGTTGGTGCCCAGCTCGTAGGAGATGCCCGCCGTGATGACACCATCCTTGTTCGCCGCTTTACCTCCCTTCTTGCCGCACGCCGCCACGCTGGCCGCAAGACCGGCAGCCACACCCAGGGTGCCGGTCAGCCTGATGAAGTTGCGGCGGCTGGTACCCGCCGGAGTCGTGATCGCCATTGATTCTCTCCTGATGTCTGACGTCTTATGTCTGACGTTGGTAGGATGACTGTAGCAGAAGTCAGGACGTCCAGACCACTCACGACTTCGCAGGCAAGACACTCACGACCTCCCACCCCACTGCCGGGGCGAGTCGTTCAACAAGCGGAATCACATCGCAGTGATCAACAATGATTGACAGGGCAAGAACCGTGGCTAACACCAAGAAGAGCGGCACCATGAACGGAGCACCCGCACCACAAGCAGCCACCACCACAGGTGAAGAGACGAACATCACATTCACGGTCGATGAGTCGATCATTCCTCACGGCCCCTACTCCACGCTGATGTCGTCGCCCGCCACCCAGGCGGAGGCGACGATGACCGAGATTAAGAACTACATCCTGCGCTCCAGCCTGCAGATAGGTGATGCGTTGCCGACGGAGTCCCAGCTGTGCGCCGACCTGGGAGTATCCCGCTCCTCCGTCCGCGAGGCCGTCCGCACCCTCGTCGCCCTCGACATCGTCGAAGTACGCCACGGACACGGCATGTTCGTCGGCCAAGTCTCCATGCGCCCCATGGTCGAGTCCCTCATCTTCAAAGGCCTCCTCAACCCCGGAGACGACCACCGCGGACTACGCGACATCGTCGAAGTACGCATCACCCTCGACAACGCCCTGGCCGAACCCGTCACCCACGCCTGGCACAACCGCCAAGACCCCGAGCTCGACACCCTCGTCGACAACATCGAGCACCTCGCCTCACAAGGCAAGCTCTACACCGACCAGGACCGCCGCTTCCACACCCGCCTGCTCGAACCCCTCGACAACCACCTCTACCTCCACCTCACCGAAGCCTTCTGGGCCATCCACACCCTCACCGTCCCCCTCCTAGACGCCCCCAAGCTCGAAGACCTCACCAGCACCGCCAAAGCCCACCGAGCCATGCTCCAAGCCGCCCGCACCGGCAACATCCCCGCCTACCACCAAGCCATCACCCAGCACTACACCCCACTCCTCGCAGTCCTCACCTGAGACAAACAACGGAGAGCCCAGCGCCCGAAGCGCCGTCACAACCGGACAAAACGTAGCCCCCACCACCCTTGATGGATGGTGGGGGCTCCGTACTGCGTTCCCAAACGCGATACCCGTCCCGTACCCTCACCGGGCAACCACAGGCACTTTTCGTTGGAAACTCGGGAATTTGTGGAGATGGGGGGAATCGAACCCCCGTCCGACGGCCGCACAACAGGACTTCTCCGGGTGCAGCTCGCTAGCGTTTTTCTCAGCCCCGGCGTCTCACGCGAGCAAGGACGCCGACGGGCTCAGTCGATGAAAAGTCCCAAGAGCCCTACCGACACGGGCTCTCAGCAGTGGCTTCCTGGATGACGCCAGGAACCGGGGCGGAAGCGCTCCCCGGGCTGACGGACCTCGGAGCTCGCTCAGGCGGCGAGGGCGAAGTCGGTGCGAGTGTTATCGGCACCTATTGGTTCGCGCAGAGCGTTGACGAGATGACTGCGCATCCTCGACCCGCTTCTCCTGAACCTACGACCGTCGTCGAAACCGATCATCCCCTATGGAGGTGTCACCGGACTCCCGCAGGAGACCTGGAACGCGCTCTCAGCAGAGCCAGGCCACTCTAGCAGAATCAGGGACAAGAACACAGAAGGCCGCTGACCCGTGCCTCACACGGCCGGTCAGCAGGTAGAAACACTCAAGGAGCCTCACTCCCGCTTGTCTCAGCCCCGACGCCGGTTGGCGGCTGCCATGGCCCGGGCCGCCTCCCGCTTGTCCTGCGCCTCACGCAGCGCCTGGCGCTTGTCCCAGTCCTGCTTACCCCGAGCCAGGGCGATCTCCAGCTTGGCGCGCCCCCCGATGAAGTACAGCTCCAGCGGGACCACCGTGTAGCCCTTGGCCTGCACCCTGGTCTCGAGGCGCTCCAGCTCGCTGCGGTGCAGGAGCAGCTTGCGCTTGCGACGCGGGGAGTGGTTGTTCCACGTCCCCTGCAGGTACTCGGGTATGTGAGCCCCTTGGAGCCAGGCCTCGCCATGGCGGTCGATCTCGATCCAGGCCTCGGTCAGCGAGGCCCGCCCCATGCGCAGCGCCTTGACCTCGGTGCCGGTGAGGACCAGTCCCGCCTCGTAGCGGTCCTCGATGAAGTAGTCATGGGTCGCCTTGCGGTTACGGGCCACCGTCTTGTGGGCGTCGGAGGCGGCCTTCGCCTTCTGTCCGACCGTCGGTTTGGACGCCCGAGCAGACTTGGAGGCAGGGGTCATCGGCCTGTCCTTTCACGAGTACGGGATGGCTGGCGCTCCCCTGTCAGAACGACCCGGAGCCTCCTCCGAGCGGACCGAGCCCGACCGGGGCATCGTGGCGTGACACGACGATACGCAGGGACAGGAGTCTACGGGCCCAGTCAAGACGGACTCGCCTAGAAGCCGGGCAGGGACATCGGGTCGATGTACACCCCGTCCTGAGCCACCTGGAAGTGGACGTGCGCCCCGGTCGCGTAGCCGGTTGAGCCGGTCGCGCCGACGACGTCGCCGCGATTGACCTGCTGACCGTCGGCAATGCTGCGCGAGGAGAGGTGGCACAGGGTGATGACATAGGAGTGCCCTTCGATGATGCCACCGTTGATGTCGATGCCGATGCCGCAGGACTCGGAGTTCCAGTAGGTGGCCACTCCGGAGACCGCCGCGTACTGGGGCGTTCCCTCACTCGCGGCGAAGTCGACCCCCTGGTGCCCTGTTGCGACACCGGTGACCGGATGGACGCGGTACCCGAAGGGCGAGGTCACCTCGAGCGGGCCGGTGATCGGGTGACCGATGTACCCGCTTCCCAGGGAGTCGGCGCCGATCGAGCTCGCGGGGACCGAGGGCATCGTTCCGGCGCTGGCCGCGGCCCGGTTGGCGGCGTCGATCTGGGCGACTCGTGCGGCCGCTGCCGCGGCATCGGCGTTGGCCTGGTTGAGCTGGGACTGCAGATCGCTCTTACGGCTCTCCAGCGCCTCGGCGGCCGACTTCTTCTGCGCGGCCAGCTTGGCGACCTCGTCCCGCTTGGTCTTGGCCGCGTCCCGGGCCGCCTTGGCGTTCGCCTCGGCGGTGTCGGCCTCGGTCTTGAGCGTGCTGACTCGCGTGGTGGCAGCATTCTGCCTGGCCTCACGGTTGGCGTTCTGAGCGCGCTCGACCTCGGCGGCGGACAGTACCGCCTCCTGGACCCCTGAGCCGATCTCAACCGCTGAGGCTCGCTGGCTGAGCTCCTCGACGTCCTGGGAGGCGAGGACATAGCTCCAGGAGGTCACCGAGTTGTCCCCCTGATAGGTGGACACGACGATCTCAGCCACGGAGCCGGAGGTCTCCTCGGCCGTCTTCTTGGATGCCTCGGACTCCTTCTTGACCGTCTCAAGGCTGTTCTGCGCCGTGGTCAGGCGGTCACTGGCGATCTGCTGCTCCCTCTCCTTGGCGGCCAGAGTCGTCTCAGCGGTGGTCAGCTGTGTCTCCGCGGTGCTCAAGGAGGCCTGGGCGTTCTGAAGCGAGATGTAGGCCTGCCCCAGATCGGCGCTGACCCCCTCCAGCGAGGAGATCACCTGCTGCTGCTTGCGCTGCGCCTCATCCTGCTTGGCGACGGCATCGTCTCGCTCATCGGCCAGGGAGATGTCCCCGGAGTAGAAGAAGACGAGGCTGGCGGCGGCCAGGGCGCAGACTGCGGCACGCCGGCGTGAGCGGCGCAGGAACAGACGAGACAGCATGTGAGATCAGATCCTCGTGTACTTGGACAGCGATAAGGCGGAGGAGACCGCGGCCAGGGCGATGGCGGCCAGAATCAGCCAGGGCGACAGGAGGAGGACATCCCTGGTGCTGATGAAGGCGCTCGTGAAGGAGATGGATGAGGCGAGCCACCCCTCCACGACGTAGCGCACTCCCAGCCACAGCGTGGCCACGGCGAGAATCGCCCCGGTGAGGGCGGCGATGACTCCTTCGAGGATGAAGGGCAGCTGGATGAAGAGGTTCGAGGCCCCCACCAGACGCATGATCCCGGTCTGTCGGGAACGGGACATGGCCGAGAGCCTGATGGTCGTCGAGATGAGCAGCACCGCGGCCACCGCCATGATGGTCGCCAGCCCTCCCGTGATCCAGGAGGCCCGGTTCATCACGAGGAAGAGCGGCTCGAGGGTGGAGCGCTGGTCGACCACCCGCTCCACGCCGCTGTGCCCCTCGAACTGCTCGGCCACCAGCTTGTAGTTCTCGGCGTCCTTGAGCTTGATACGGAAGGACACGGGCATCATGTCCTCCGTCGCGTTCCTCCCGACGGCGGACTTGGCGTAGGCCTTCATGAAGTTCTGGTAGGCCTGGGCCTTGGTCTCCATCTGGTAGGACTTGACGTAGCCGGAGGGGGCGCCGCTGGTGATGAGGTTCTCGACCTCGCTGATCTGGGCGGCGGTGGCCTCGCCGTTGGCGCAGTTGGAGGAGGCCGACGACTTGGGGCACATGTAGACCGAGACCTCGACCTTGTCGTACCAGTCGCCCTTCATGGTCGAGATCTGGCTCTGCAGCAGCGACGAGGCCCCGACGAAGAGCAGCGACACGAAGGCGACGAGAATCACCGACACCGTCATCGCCAGGTTCCGGTACATGCCCTTGGCGGTCTCCGACAGGACGAAACGCAGTCTCACAGTTCTTCTCCTTCAGCGGTCCGAGCCGTAGACGCCGCGGTCCTGGTCGCGCACGACCTCGCCGCCCTTGAGCTCGATGACGCGTTTACGCATCTGGTCGACGATCTCGTCGTCGTGAGTCGCCATGACGACCGTGGTCCCCTGCCGGTTGATGCGGTCGAGCAGACGCATGATGCCGACCGACGTCGAGGGGTCCAGGTTCCCGGTGGGCTCATCGGCCAGGAGGAGCTTGGGCCGGTTGACCATGGCGCGGGCGATCGCCACGCGCTGCTGCTCACCCCCGGAGAGCTCGTGGGGCAGGCGCCTCTCCTTGCCCGCCAGCCCCACCAGGTCAAGGGCCTCGGGCACAGCGGAAAGGATGTAGTGGCGAGGCTTACCGATCACCTGGGAGGCCAGCGCCACGTTCTCCAGGACGGTCTTGTTCTCCAGGAGCCGGAAGTCCTGGAAGACGAAGCCGATCTCCTGCCGCAGCTGAGGCACCTTCCATGAGGAAATCTGCGACAGATCACGACCCAGCACGTGGATGCGTCCCTTGGTGGGACGTTCCTCTCGGATGACCAGCCTCAGGAAGGTCGACTTGCCCGATCCCGAGGCGCCGACAAGGAACACGAACTCGTCACGATTGATCTTGATGTCGACGTCGTCGAGCGCCGGACGCATCCCCCGGTCATAGACCTTCGAGACGTGGTTGAAGCGGATCATCTGCTCGTTGCTCCCCTGCTGCGCCCCGAGCACGGCACTCGGGTTCATGGCGTTGTGGCCACCGTATGCGTCGACACGCCATTTTTCCGCCGTGACACGCCCAGCGTCGATGTGGCTTGTGATGGCCGGGACGCGGTGTGATCCTCCTGTGATCACAGAACTCGAGAGCCCCAAGCTCCATCCACTGACCGGCAACGCGCCCTAGGCTTGGGAGCATGAGTGAGACCCCCCTATCGCCCGCGCTGTCACGTGCCTTCGAGGATCGCGTCGACCTGGGTTCCTGGGCGGGCTTCACCTCGTCGCTGGCCCGGTTCCTCGACGAGGTGTGCAGGCCGTCCGCGCAGCGGGGAGAATCCGTCGAGGCCACCATTGACCCGTCCGGCGGGACCCTGCTGCTGACTGCCCCGGTCCCCATGGTCAAGCCCGAGGAGCTGGCTCCCCAGGGGCGCTGGTCGCAGCTGCTGGCAAGACTGTCCCTGATCACTCCCCCCGTTCCCTCCCCGGACCTGCCGGGCGTGGTCCTCGTCGGACGCTCCGACGGCATCGAGGTCTCGCTGCCTGAGCTCGATGCGCAGGGACGGGTGCTGCTCGGCCCCACCGAGCGCAGGATCCTGGGGGCGATCGGCTGGCAGGAGAGCCATCATGTCTTCGCCAGGCTGCTGTCCGACGCGGACGAGACCGCCGACCTGGTAACCCGCATCCTCATCGAGGTGCTCGAGGTCGCCCATCCCGCAGACCTCGACTACCTCCTGCGCGCGCACTCCGACATCAGCTGACCCCTACGGCCTGCTCGACGAGATCATCGGCGAGCTCGTAGGCGGGCCACGGCTCCCCGGTCTGGCCCTCGGAGCGCACGCTGGCCGGATCGACGACGAAGGACTCGGAGCTCTCTGCATGCGTCGCGCCGGACCCGCCGAACCCGGTGGGCTCAGTGGACTTGGAGGACTCCTGGGGGGCTGCGGGCCCCGGGACCGGTGAAGCCGGGGCACCTGAGGCCGCCGCCTCAACCTCCCAGTGATCCGATGAGACGTGCTCGTCACCACCGGGCTCGGGCTCGACATCACCGGTTCCACCGCCCGAGGAGGCCGAAGGCGCCGATTCCGCGGCTTTCACGCGCGCGAAGCGGGACTCCCCTCTGGTCAGGTCGTGACCGGCGGCCTGAAGCGTGATGACGTTGGTCTCGTGCTTCCTGCCGTTGCTCTCCCAGGACTCCTGGGAGAAACGTCCAGTGAGCAGGACCGCGTCCCCTTTACGCAGGGAGTGACTCAGATTGGCGGCGAGCTGCCCCCATGCCTTGGCGGTGAACCAGATCGTCTCGGCATTGTTCCAGCCCTGCTCAGTGCGGTAGGTCGGGGTGACGGCGACGCGGAAACGACAGTAGGGACGGGCACTGTCCCCGACACGGGACAGGACCGGACTGGTTCCGACGACGCCCTGAACGGTGAGGTCGAGCTGACGAGTCATGAGGGGGCTCCTTGGTTGTGGGCGGGCGGCCCTCTGCCGCCCTGCACCACAACGGTGCTCGGCCCGCCCCTCAGGTGCCCAGCCGGACCCGGGCTCACTCCCCACATGACTCTGCCCGGAGGGCAGGCTGAGGGCTGTGGCCACGCGGTGGCCTTGCACAGACGGGGTTAGAGCCCCAGAGCCGATTGCAGCACCCGGTGCTTGTCCAGAACCTTGGCGGCCGGCCGGCTCAGTCCCCGCTCAACCACGGACTCCAGGCGGGCACGCACCCGTTGCCCATAGCGCTGCGCCTCGCGGCGCGCTCTGCTGCGCCGGCGCACCGTGGCGATCAGGACCGCTATGAGTCCGACGGCGATGAAGCAGACCGGGACGATCTCGATACTGCGGTGCAGGACCTCGAGCCCCTCTCGCACCACGGAGGCGGACAGCCACGACACCCCACCGAGCACCATGAGCAGGCCCCCCCACCACAGCAGGTCGATCAGCGGCTGGCGGTGCCCTGGCAGCGCCACGGAACCGACCGCCTCAGCGGTCTGCCCCGCCAAGGTCTCCGGGGAGACGACGGCGGCCTCCAGACTCCGGGCCCACGTGGGCGGCAGCCCCTGCGAGGTGCGGTGGACCCATGTGGAGTGGGCCGAGGACACTGCGGTGCGCGAGGGCGGTTCGGGACGGGCCAGGGCCCTGGGCAGCACCCTGGACAGCCCGGCTCTCACCGAGTCCTCCACCGCCTGGGCGCCGGAAGCCTGCAGCAGCACCTTGGTGGTCTCCTCGGTGAGCTCGGCATTGAGCTCCACCTTGTTGCGGGCCACCGTGGGACGCAGACGACGCGTGATCGCGTCAAGCTCGGCCGAGGCCGTGCGTGCCGCGTTGGACTCCCGTGCGACGCGCTGGCGCAACATGCTGCGCACGACGTCGAGGTTGTCGCCGCGCACGGCCGAGACCGGGAGCACCTGAACCCGATTGAGCCCGTCGTCCTTGAGAAGAGACCCGACGTCGTCCAGCAGACTCGCCAAGCCGCTCTCCGGAAGGGTGTCCACCTGGTTGACCAGGACGAGCATGTCCTCCTGACGGGCCCCCAGTCCGCGCAGGTAGCCGTCGTGCAGGGCCGCGTCGGCGTACTTCTGAGGATCAACCACCCACACGAGGATGTCGGCCAACGGGACGAGGCGATCCACTTGCAGGGAATGCTCGGTCGTCACTGAGTCGTAGTCGGGAACGTCGAGCAGGACCAGGCCGGACATGGAGCCCTGGTCCTCGGCGTCGAGAATCGAGTCCCTCCGGATACGCCGTTCCGAGGAGACCCCGAGGAAGTCCAGGAGCGGGCCGGCGTCGTCACCCCAGGAGCAGGCGGCAGCCCGCGACGTCGTGGGGCGACGCGCGCCGACATCTGCGAAGTTCAGCTGGGTCAAGGCGTTGAACAGCGACGACTTGCCCGAACCGGTGCCCCCGAAGAGCGCCACGACGGTGTGATCCACTCCCAGCGCCAGACGCTGGGCCACGGCATCGAGCGCCTTGTGGGCAGGGATCGACAGGGAGGCCGGAACCTCCGTGGGGCACAGGCGCAGGGCTTCTCGAACCGCATTCAGACGGGCATCGAGGTGCTCGGCGTCGAGCACCTCGAAACCTCTGTGCGCCGAGGTGGAGGGGACGGATTCGGAATGGCTCATGCTGTGGCTCCGGGACGGGTGAAGGGCTTGAGCTCGCCCGAGCGCAGACGCAGCGCAGCGGCGAACCCAGGGGCGGGGGCGAGCGAGGTGGCCGCCCCCTTGGGGACTGTGGCAGTCAGCGCCTCCGTGACCGCTTCCACCAGGAGGGCGCTGGCCTGAGCGGTCTGCTCCTCCAGTCCCAGGCGTCTGGCGGCTGAAACAGCCCCGTCAACGCCGGCTGCGGCGGAGATGAGGAGGTCGATGACACTGCCGGGGCTCAGTCTACGGATGTCCTGCGGGCTCTCGATATTGGCCTCCAGGTAGCCGACCCAGGCCTCAATGGTCGCGGCCGCGTCATCACCCTGCCCCAGGATCCTGTGCGCACGTTCCTCGGCCCCGACCTCGGCCCAGGCCCTTCGAGCCTCGGCGTTCAAGGCGACGATAGCGGCCTGAAGCTGGTTGGCCAGGGCCTGGCGGGCATCGTTGGCCAGCTGGGAGAGCCCCTCGGCGCGGGCCTTGTCCGCCCGTCCCAGGAACCCTCTGCGCAACTTGCCCCCCTGGGCCAGCGAGGCCAGCGGGCCTCCGGAGGAGGCCAGGGTGATCCACCGGGTGGCGGTGGCGCCCTGGCCTGCAACACCGGCCCTGATGTCGGCGCTCATGGTCTCGATGGCGGTCTCCCTCAGCTCCTGGCACGTCCTCTCCAGCTCCTGGGCCACCGCGTCCTGGGCGTCGACGTCGTCGGCCAGGCGCTCCAGGTCGGCGCGCAGTGTGCTCCACACCCCTCTGCCGGTACGACGCACGAGACCGGCTGCGCGGTGACGCCCGGCGAGGAGCTGCAGCCAGTCGCGCAGCTCGCTGACGCCGTCACCCGACAGGAGCCCCTCGTGCGGCCCGGCGTCCGGGACGACGAAGAAGGGCGCCTCCGACAGTCCCAGCCCCTGCAGGCGGGTGATGAGATCCCGACGCACCTCGGGCAGAATCTTCGCCGGCACCCGGTTGAGAACCACGCCGATGGGGGTCTCACGGCGTGCGGCCTCCTCCAGCGTCGTCCACGGTGTCTGATCGCCGTAACGCGCCGCGGTGGTGACGAAGAGCCACAGGTCGGCCGCCTCCAGCAGCCTGCCGGCCAGGGCCCGGTTGGCCTCGTGCACGGAGTCCAGGTCCGAGGCATCGATCAGGGCCAGGCCGGCCGGAATGGCAGCGGAGACCTCCTGCCGGCACACCTGGGTCAGAGGGTGCTCGGACAGTGAGCCCATATCCTCAGGATTGGCCACCAGCACCGGAGTTCGAGTGGTGGGCCTGAGCACGCCGGCAACTGAGACCTCCTGACCGAGCACGGAGTTGACGAGCGTGGACTTCCCGGCACCCGTCGATCCGCCGATCACCACGATGGATGGGATGTCGGCATCCTGGAGGCGAGGAATGACCTGGTCACGGACCTGCCCGATGAGACCGTCGCGCAACGTGCGCGCAGCCTCGATGCCGTCGGCACTCAGAGCCAGGTCGAGGCGCTCGAGATCCCGGACCAGGTCGGACAGGACATCGAGGAGCTGAGCGCGACTCAGGGCGGAGACGGGGGCGTCGTCCTGGGAGTGGCGCGAGGGGACAGGAGCGGGCATGTGCCAACACTATGAGCACAGCGCAGCGGAGTCGACGATTGATCTCGACAGTTCACACCACATGTGTCGCCAGCCCAGTGAGAGTCTCCTGTCACCCCGCTGTGACCACTGAGAGCGCGCACCGAATCTCGCACGAGAAGAGAATCCGCCCCTCAGGCGTGCCCGGAACTCAGCCTCCGACTGCGGCGTCCAAGCCGGATAAAGCCGGTGGCGATGAGTGCGACATCGTCGCCTCAGTGCCTGCGATCCGGCGACCCGAACGGTCGATAGTCCGCGGAATATCAATCTTCTCGGTCTCGACAGCCAGTGCCCCCGGCCGGACTCGAACCGGCAACCTGCGGATTAGAAGGCCGATGCTCTATCCATTGAGCTACGGAGGCGTGCGCGAAGCGCCTCACCAGCCTACGCCATCAACCCGGCGGCCCCGCCCCCGAGGAGAGGGGCGCCCCAGCGCAGTTGTCAGCACCAGAAGGCGATCTCGAGAAGATCACGCCGCCATGACGAGCGTGCATCGATCCGAACGGCCGATCGGTTCTGCAAAGCCACAACGGTCATGCCTCACGCCACTCAGCGCTCGCGCCGCAATACGACCGTGATCGCACTGCAACGACCCTGTGACCGGTTCGATCGACACCTCGGAGGTCCCCGTACCCGCCCCGACGACGCCATCGGCATGTATCCAACCTCACGCCGGGGAGTCCTCACTCTTAGCGACGACGCCGAAACACCAGTATCGTGGCCGGAAGCCCCCATCCCACCCCTCCGGAAGGACCGCCCCTTGCCCACTCCCGCACTCATCGTGCGCTCCCTCTCTGCCCAGGCATCACTGGAGCCCCACACCTTCACCGCGCCTTTCACCGTGGGACGCTCACCGGACAGCGATGTTCAGATCGTCCACCCCCTGGTCTCCCGCACCCACCTCCAGGTGACCCCCACCCCGACCGGGTGGGCGGTGAGGTGCCAGGGACGTAACGGCATGCTCGTCAACGGGGCCGTGACGCGCGAGGCACTCGTGACTCAAGGCACTCGTATCCAGCTGGGCGACGCCTCCGGGCCTGCGCTGGGGCTCACTCCGGTCGTCTCCGGCAGCGCGCCTCAGACCGGCGCCCCCGTCCAGTCCCAGCCGATGGGCCAGCCCGTGCCATCCGCGCCGAGCGCCCCCTTCATCCCCTCGCAGCCGAGTGCGGCCTCCGCCCCGCAAGCCGCTCCCCTCCTCCAGCGCCCTGCCGGCCAGTCCCCGGCCGCTGCCCTCTCGGCGCAGGCCGCGCCCGTGCCCCAGGCCATGGCATCAGCGTCCTCAGCAGCCACCTACGTGGCACCCCCGGGCCGCCCGGCGCCGCCCTCATCGAGCTCAGCGAGCTCGGGCGCCTTCCCCACCTCGCGGCACACGCTCAAGTCCTTCCGCGTCACCTCCTCGGGCACCATCGGGCGCGCGCCCGACAACACCCTGGTTCTGGATGACCCGCTCATCTCCAAGCACCATGCCCGTATCGACGTCTCCCCCAACGGAATGGTCGTCACCGATCTGGGCTCCACCAACGGCCTGTATGTCGCTGGGCAGCGCGTGTCACAGGTCCAGGTCACCCAGCCCGTGCTTCTGGGACTGGGCTCCACATTCATCGCCCTGAGCCCGGACGGTCTGTGCGAGGTCCAGGTTGCGGGCGGAGCCGGCGGCGAGCTGGTGGGTAAGGACCTGACCTTCCGCGTCAACAACGGCAGCATGACGCTGCTTGACGGCATCTCCTTCTCCCTGCCGGGCAATGAGCTGCTGGCCGTCGTCGGCCCGTCGGGAGCCGGGAAGTCGACGCTGCTCAAGGCCCTCACCGGTGAGCAGAAGGCCCAGGAGGGCCAGGTGCTCTTCAACGGGCTGGACGTGTACGAGCACTACCCGGTCATGCGCAACAAGATCGGCGTGGTCCCCCAGAGCGACGTCATTCACTCAGCCCTCACTGTCCGCAAGACCCTCGAGTACGCCGCTGAGCTGCGCTTCGCCAAGGACGTGTCCAAGGCCGAGCGGCGCCAGCGCATCGCCGAGGTCCTGGAGGATCTCGACCTGACCGCGCATGTGGACAAGCGGGTCAAGAAGCTCTCCGGAGGACAGCGCAAGCGGGTCTCCACCGCCATCGAGCTGCTGACACGCCCCAGCCTCCTGTTCCTCGACGAGCCCACCTCCGGCCTGGACCCCCAGCTGGACCGTGACGTCATGGACCTGCTGGCGTCCCTGGCTCACGGGACACGTCCTGGTGACAGCGGCCGCACGGTCGTCGTCGTCACCCACAATGAGAACCACATCGACCGCGCGGACAAGGTCCTCATCCTGGCTGCGGGCGGCAAGCCCGTCTACTACGGCTCCCCCCGCGAGGTGCTCCCCTACTTCCGCCAGAGGCTCAACGAGATTGCCTCTCAGGGCCGCCTGCTGCTCAACACGCCGAAGGGCACTCTGCCCGACCCGCCCGCCGTGGACGGCTACGCCGACGTCTACGCCCTCATCCGCAACCACACCGCGGAGCTGCGTCAGTACATGGAGGCCACGGTGCCCTCGACGCGGCGCGGAGGGGCTCCCGCAGCGGCCGCGGGACCGGCAACGCAGGAGAAGCCGCCCAAGCAGCAGTCCGTGCTCAGGCAGGTCTCGACCCTCGTTCGGCGCCAGCTGCGGATCGTGGCGGCAGACCCGTCCTACCTCGCCTTCATGCTGTTGCTGCCCATCATCATGGGACTGCTGACCAAGGCGATCGAGGGCAGCGACGGCTTCGCGGTCCCCCACTACCCGGAGCCCACTCCCCCGACGCCGGAAAACCCCACTCCCCCGATCATCAAGTACTCCAGCCAGGCCCTGCAGCTGCTGGTCATTCTCATCACCGGGGCGGCGTTCTCCGGGATGTCGGCGACCATCCGCGATCTCATCGGGGAGCGGGACGTCTTCCTGCGGGAGAAGGCCGTCGGTCTGAGATCCGGCGCCTACCTGTTCTCCAAGGCGACCATCCTGGCGCTCATCACCACCATTCAGACCGCACTGATGGTGGGCATCGCCCTGGCCCTCAACAAGGGCCCCACCGACGCCGTCATCCTGGAGGGATGGCCGGGGCTGGAGCTGGCCTTCTGCTGCTGGGCCGTCGCCTTCGTCTCCGGGCTCCTGGGGCTGGCCGTCTCCGCGATGGTCTCCTCCTCCGAGCAGGTCATGCCGGTCCTGGTGGTCTCCATCATGGCCCAGCTGGTCCTGTCCGGCGGCATCATCCCGATCGCGGGACGGGCGGTCTTCGAGCAGCTCGCCTGGTTCATGCCATCGCGGTGGGGTTACGCGATGGCCTCCTCCACGTTGGAGATGCTCGCCATCCTGCCCAACCGTGACGACGCGCTGTGGAAGCACGAGACCGCGCAGTGGCTGACGGACTACGGCATGCTCTCAGCCATCGGCCTGGCCTGCATGGTGGTGTGCTACGTCGCCCTGGCCCGCCGCGGGCGTCGCTGATCCCCTTCTCAAGCCCTCCCGACATGAGCGCCGGGGTACCGACCAGTTCTGTGGTCGGCACCCCGGCGCTCATGTATCGGCCGTGTATCGCAGGTGCTCCTACTTGCTGGTGATGCGGGAGACCACCAGGTCAAAGTTGAAAGAGGAGCCCTGTACGACCAGGAGACGGGCGTCGCTCTGGCCCTTGGCGGGAACAACGGTGCCACCGTAGGCGCCGGGGGTCTTCCAGCCGACCTTGCCCGTATCCGGGGACACGGCGACGACCAGGTTCCCCGGATCACTCCCCAAGATGCTGTACTTCCCGACCTCCATCAGCACCTGTCCGTCACGGAGCAGCCCAATGGATCTGATGTGACAACCATCGGAACGCGAGAACTCGGGCAGCGCGAGCTGCTTGCTGCCGACCTTGGCCGTGCAAGCACTGGCGTCGACGACGACGTTGACCGTGCCGTCGGAACCGATGACCGGGGTGGTCGAGGACGATGCCTTCGCCAAGGAGGAGTAGGCGTCTTTCAGTGACGAGGCATCCAGTGGCGCTGACGCGGCCCACCAGTGCTTCTCCGAGAACTTCCCCGAGACGGTTGATGCCTCGCTGCCGTTGGCCTTGTAGATGGTGGCGCCCGAGGACGTCACTCGAGAGAAGGCCTGCGGCCCGGACTCGATGTTGAATCCACCGGGGAATCGAGTGTCCTCATCGAAGTCCGAGTCCGGCTGCTCGCCGTGCTCCGAGACGAGGACCTCGCCGGTCTTGGCCGACAGCACCTGGAACTGTCGCGACTTGATCTCGTAAGTGAGGATGAAGCCGTTAGCGACCCGGCCTCCCTTGTACTCGCCGGAAATCCGCCACCTCTCCTTGCCGGACGCGTCGTACGCCCTCATGGGGCCTCCGTCGAAACCCTCCCCCTTGTCGGAGACCATGCCAAGCTCCGGCGTCGCGCCGATGTAGAAGGAGTCCTTGGAGAAAGGCACCTTGGAGGTCTTGCCCGCAGCCCCGATCACCGTGGACTCGTCACTGGACTTGGTGCAGAGCATCGAGCCACCGACCCAGGGGCGGGTCTTGTCGCACTCACCGCTCCACACCGGCGTCGTCGCGCTCTTCGTGAGATCCACCAGGCGCGTCTTGCTGTCGTGCCAGAAGGCCATCGTGGTCCCGTCTGCGGACATGACGGGGTCGGAGACATCCGAGTAGCGCAGCTCCTCCCGGACACCATTGCCGGCAGGCAGGTCCGCCGCCCACCTTTTGCTGGTCTCCGCTCCGGAGAAGAAGTACCACCAGGCCGCGCTCGCCCCCACTACTGCCAGGACGGTGACCACGGCAGCCGCAGCCACCCACCGGCGCCGCCACCACCGCCGACGCGCGCCGGTCTGCGGTCCACCCGTCGCAGCCTCCGGGTACTGCGGGCCCTGTTGACTGTAGAAAGCGGGCGCGGAGGGGCTGGAGACACCGGGGCTGGTCGACATCTCAGGAACCGCGAAGCCGGCGGTCCCCACCGTTCCCGGGCTGACAGGAGCCTGTCCGAGGCTGGGGACGTACTGCTGCCCGCCCACCAGGGTCGGCGCATCCGGGGCGAAGGGCATCGTGGCCGAGATCGCCGAGGGACTCGGCAGCGTCGCCGGCGGCGCAGGAGCCGCAGGAGGCAGGGCATCCCAGTCATAGGGAACGAGCGAGGGCGTTGACTGCGGGGGCGAGGCGAGTCGCGGTGCGGCCGGCAGACCGGCCAGAGTGGACTGCATGACGTCCAGATGCTGGGCGACGTCCTCAATGGAAGGACGCGTGCCGGGCTGCTTGGAGATCATCGAGGCGATGAGCTCCCACAGCGGGTCGGGCACTCCCTGGGGCCGGCCCGCGTCACGTCGGGCGTGCTGGCTGAGCAGCTGGGCGGGTTCCCCCACGAACGGCGTCGTCCCGCACACCATCTCGTAGAGCATGATGCCCAGTGAGTAGATGTCGGCGGCAGAGGTCGGGGCCTGCAGCGACAGGATCTCCGGCGCCATGTACAGCGGTGTACCGATGGCCCCCGTGATGTGGGAGGCGGAGAAGGTGTCGCAGATGCGCGCCACCCCGAAGTCCGCCAGTCGGGGCACAACAGTCTCGGGCACCTCCCCTCCCGGCGCGACACCAACGACGACCGTCTCAGCCGGGTCGCCGCCCCGGCTGGGACGGGAACTGAGCAGGACGTTGGCGGGTTTGATGTCCCGGTGGATCACACCGGCCTGATGGACCGAGGACAGTCCCTGAGCGATACGCGTCCCCAGGGACGCCACCTGCGCAGGCGGCAGGCAGCCGTGCACCCTCAGCAGATCTCGCAGGTCACCGCCGTTGACATAGTCCATGACGATCGCGAAGGTGGACCCCTCGATGACGACGTCACGAATGGCGACGACATAGGGGCTGCGCACCCGCAGCAGAGTGGAGCGCTCCTTGATGAAGCGCTCCACGACGTCGGGATTCTCCACCAGGTCCGCACGCAGAACCTTGAAGGCCAGGGTCTCACGGGAGTCGGTACGCCGACCGCGCCAGACCTCTCCCTGGGCACCCGCACCGATCCGGGTCTCCATGATGTAGGAGCTTCCGAGGTGACGGGGATCGGGGCTGTGGGACATCAGTGCTCCGTGTTGCTCAAGGGCGGCCAGACTTCATGGAGACCTTATCGCGATCTTCGCACCACCGGACCGCTCCGCCAGGACATGGGCGCCCATCGCGCCTCGAATCTCACCACTCCCATGGGAGGGTCCAGGGGCCTGAAGCTCGCCGAGATGACTACAGTGGCTCCCGTGAGCAAGCAGATGACAACCTCTGACCCGCTGGTGTGGATCGACTGTGAGATGACGGGCCTGGACCTGAGCGCCGACGCGCTCATCGAGGTCGCCGTCGTCGTCACCGACTATGAGCTCAAGCCCCTGGCGGAGGGAATCGATGTGCTCATCAAGCCTCCTGCCGCCGCGTTGGAGCAGATGGATGACTACGTGCGCACCATGCACACCTCCTCGGGCCTCCTGACCGCCCTGGAGGACGGAGTGACCATGGAGACCGCCCGCGCCACGGTCCTGGACTATGTGACCTCCCTGGTGCCCGAGCCGCGTACCGCCCAGCTCGCGGGCAACTCCGTGGGCACGGACAAGGCGTTCCTGGCCCGCGACATGCCCGAGCTCATCGAGCACCTCCACTACCGGATCGTGGACGTCTCCTCCCTCAAGGAGCTGGCTAAGCGCTGGTACCCCAGGACCTTCTTCCACGCGCCGAAGAAGGTCGGCGGGCACCGTGCGCTGGCAGACATCCTGGAGTCCATCGACGAGCTGCGCTACTACCGCGAGGTCCTGTTCCCCGACGGGGAGGGCCCGAGCTCTCAGGAGTGCAAGGACGCGGCTGAGCGGATCCTGCGCACACCCACCAGGTGAGCGGGGCGACGGCGCCCTCTGCGCACCTGCCGGACGTGACGTAGTGCACCGAGTCCAGTTTGGTGTGCGGGGAGAGGAGCGGATACAGTACCGATTCGTTGCGGTGATGCCGTACATGGTGGCTGTAGCTCAGTCGGCAGAGCGCCTGGTTGTGGTCCAGGAGGTCGCGGGTTCAAACCCCGTCAGCCACCCCACTGATGGCGGATCATCCCGTCTTCCCCTCTCCCTCCTCGGCAGCAAATGACGCTGCCACCTCGTGGCGCAGGCATGCTGCTGACAGCGAAGGCTCCGGCCTTTCCACTGCGCCCCGATCAACATGCAGCTCCCTGACTGCACCGCCTCGGCCGGCGGAGCAGGTGCTCGGTGCCCTGACAACCCACCTTCGAGAAAGTCCCTCCCATGCAACGCCGCGACTTCCTGCTCGCCCTGGCCGCCGGAACCGCAGGCTGCCTCAGCGCCTGCAACACCGCACAGCAGGCAGCCCATTCCGCCTCACCGGCCTCACCCCCGGCGCAGGGCTCACCCCTGGCCTCACCGTCCCCCTCACCCACGCCCTCACCGACCCCCTCCCTCAGCCCGCTCCACCTTCAGGACGGCCCTCCACCACTGCCCGCCCCCAGTCCGGCGGACTCACCCATCACCGGCCTGCCGGACAACGTCGGCAACGTCGTGGCCATCACCATCGACGACGGCGTCGACTCCTCAGTCGTGGACGCCTACCTGGACTTCGCCAAGGACTCAGGAGTCCGCCTGACCTTCTTCGTCACCGGCAGCTATCCGAGCTGGACCGACAACCGGGACAAGATGAGGCCCCTGGTGGAATCCGGGCAGGTTCAGCTGGCGAACCACACCTGGACGCACCCCGACCTGACGACGCTGTCGGAGGGCGGGATCATCGAGGAGCTCACCCAGTGCGAGAACCTGCTGCGCAACACCTACGGCGTCACGGGCGCCCCTTTCATCCGACCGCCCTACGGCGGCCGCAGCTCTTACACCGACTCGGTCTGCGCCAAGGTCGGCTACACGACCACGACCATGTGGTACGGCTCCTTCGGAGACTCCGGCCTGCTCACGCCGGAGGTCCTTCTCGGGGAGGCGCAGAAGTGGCTGCTCGCGCAACACATCGTCATCGGTCACGCGAACTTCCCCACCGTCACTTCCGTCTACGGTCAGATCATCGATATCCTGCGTCAGCGCTCCCTGCAGACTGTCACGCTCGACGACGTCTACTTCGGCCCCGGACACAATCGTCACGTCTGAGGGGCGCTCACCGCACAAGAGCCTCCTGGGCGTCCTCCTGACTCTCGCGGCACGGCCGTCCCTGAGCGGGGCCGATCTCCGGGGTCCGCGGGAGGTAGGCGATCTCGCAGCGACCTTCGAGCTGCTCATCGAAGGTGCCGATCCAGTCGTCGCCGATGACGAAGACATCGATGCCGTACTCGTCGACGTCCTGGCTCTTCTGGCTCCAGGTCTGCTCGGGAACGACCATGTCGACATAGCGAATGGCCTCAAGCATCGCCTTGCGCTGCTCATAGGAGAAGTAGGAGCGCTTCCCCTTGGAGGCGCTGAACTCATCGGTCGATAGAGCGACGATGAGATAGTCACCCATAGCCTTGGCCCGGCGCAGCAGCTCGATGTGCCCGTAGTGGAGCAGATCGAAGGAGCCGTAGGTGATGATGCGTTTCATTAGGATTGTCCTCGCGGGTTGGTCCATCGTTTTTGTATGAATCACACAAGAATCGATGGCATTGTCGTTGGTTGCGCGTATGGCGGTTGAACGCGCTCGCCACTAAGTCTAGGCACGAGGCGCCCCCCAAAATTCCCTTGTTATCCCTCTGAAGCAGGCTTTCAACTATGTCGGCCGTCACCCACTATCACTTAACCCAATGAATGCGCGAAACCGCCGACCCACTCCTCGCACCGGGCCGCTACAAGCTGAGGCCATCATGTGACAGAACCCTGGTATTCCGCGATATCACAACGATTACGAGCGGTTTCGGCGCCGTCACGATAAGCCCCGAACATCACAGTCTGATTGCAGACAAGCCAATCATGACCACTGTCGCTTTTCCAACTCTGCGACACAACTACCGTTATAAGAAAGCTAGTAAAGAAGGCCACCCCCAGGCCTTTCCCGCCCCAGAAGACCGGAGGTCACCAGTGGTCGCAGTAGCTCCTGCCCGGTCCCTTGCCACCCCCTCCCGTACCGCCTCAAGCATCCCCTCCATGGCGGCTTCAGCGCCCGGCCTCCCATCCGATTTCTCAGCGGTGAGTCGAGACATCGCCTCCTGGGCACTATGGCTCTTCCTGGCGACCCTTATCAGGACGCTCTTATCAACGCATCGAATTCTTTATCCGCGCCTGCTCCTGATAGGGGTCGCGGCCGCCGCGCTCATTCAGATGACCGCCTGGTGTGTGACCTGGCACTACTGGCCGTGGGCCTCCACGCGGGTCATGCCGTTCGTCATCGTGGCGGGGGCCGGGTTCGCACTGGGTTCCTGCTTCCTCGACCTCGCGACGAAGGTTCACCTCCTTCCGTGGACCGCCAGCCTGGCCGGGTCGGCCGTCGCGGTGACGGATCAGTGGCGGCTCCGACTCAGATGGCGGGCTCACGCACGGCGGCCCCTGGAGGCGGCCTCATGACCACCCTGCTCCTGAGCGGGCTCGCCGTGACGGCAGCTGTCAGCGCCTCCTTGACCGCGGCCGTGATCCCGCTTCTGAGGAGAGCCCGCGCCATTGACGTCCCCGGGGACAGATCCCTCCACCGGCTTCCTGTTCCCCGCGGTGGTGGACTCGCCATCGTCCTGTCCGCCTCACTGGCCACCTGGACGGCCGTCCTCACTGCGGTGCACCAGCGAGGCGCGGTCCACGCCATGACCGGACTCGACGTCGCACTCATGGGGCTGGCGACCGTGCTCGCCTTCGCGCTGCTCGGACTGAGCGAGGACCTGTTCTCTGTGTCCGTCAGGACTCGCTTGGTTCTCCAGCTCGCCCTGGGCGCAGGGCTCGGGCTGGTAGCGCACAGCGCCTTCGAGGTCTCACTGTGGTGGACCCCGGCGATCTGCGTGGGCACAGCCGCACTGGTCAACGCCACGAACTTCATGGACGGCGCCAATGGCCTGGCCTGCAGCCACGCCCTGATGACCTCCCTGTGGTATGTCCAGGTGGCGATCGTCGCCCCGGTTCCCGGGCTGGGACTCGTCATGGTCTCGGTGGCCGGAGCCTGCCTCGGATTCCTGCCATTCAACACGCCTCGCGCCAAGGTGTTCCTGGGTGACTCCGGTTCCTACGCTCTGGGCGGCGCCTGGGCCTTCGCCGTCACGGCCTGCCTCGCCCGGGGTGTGGCCGTGGAGGCGGCGCTCGCCCCCGTCCTCGTGCTTCTGGCGGATACCGGCTACACCCTGTGGATGCGGATGAGAGCAGGTCAGTGCTGGTACGAGTCGCACCGGCTTCATGTCTACCAGCGCCTGGTGTGCGCCGGATGGCCGCACTGGGCATCGGCTCTCCTGGTGACCCTGGCCGCGGCCTCGTGCTCCGCTCTGGCGGCGGGCAGCCTCCTGACCGGCAGCCGGCTCTGGATGTCCCAGGTCGCCATGGCAGCAGTCCTGATCCTCTACCTGCGCATGCCCTCCATCGTCGGAGCGCCCGACCCCTTCCCCACCCTTCGAAGGGCGAGGTGAGGACATGCGCATCCTTCTGCTCACACACTACTGGGCTCCGGAGGTCGGTGCTCCTCAACGCCGCTGGAACCGGCTGGCCAAGGCGCTGATCTCACGGGGCCACGAGCTGGCGGTGCTGGCTCCGGCTCCCCACTACCCGGGAGGTCGTCTCCTGCAGGGCGGCCAGGCCCACATGCCCGGCTCGATCAGGCGGGACGTCACCGGAGCCATGGTGCATCGCACGATCTTCCGCCCCTACAGCAGCGGCGTGTGTGCACGAGGCGTCGATCAGATGGTCGCGGCAGCCGACTCCGTGCGCCTGGGGGTGGGGCGCTTCCGGGGAGTGAACCGCCCCGATGTCGTCCTCGGCTCGGTTCCCGGGCTCCCCACCCTCCCGGCTGCGCTCGCCGTCGGCAGGGTCCTGCACCGTCCGGTCGTGGTGGAGCTGCGCGACGCCTGGCCGGATCTGCTCCTATCGGCCGCGCAGTGGTCCCAGGCCCCCGACTGCCCATCGGCCGTGGCGCAGGCCCGCCGAGCCCGTCGGCTTCACGTCGTCGGTCGGGGTGCGCGTTGCCTCCTACCGCCGCTCATCACCCGTTTGGAGCGGGAGGCCGCGGCCGTGGTGACAACGACGGACTCCTTCGCCCAGGTCCTGCGCTCCCGCGGGGTACGCCGCGTAGTGACGGTGCGCAACACCGGCGCCACGGTGCAGGCGGGCCGGACAGGTGCCGACCGACACCGCTCGGACGGCGTCCTGAAGGTGCTGTACCTGGGGACAGTGGGGCGCGCTCAGGGGCTGGGCTTCGCGGTGAGGGCCGCGCACATCGCTCAGCGCAACGGCACCCCGGTGGTACTGCGGATCGTCGGCGACGGCGCTCAGCTCCAGGAGGTCGCGACCCTGGCCCGCAGGCTCGGGGCCCCCGTGGAGATCCACCCCGCTGTGCCCTGGACCGAGGTGGATCAGCACTACGCCTGGGCCGATACGGCTCTGGTGAGCCTGCAGAACTGGCCGGCCATGTCCGTGACGGTCCCGTCCAAGCTCTACGAGATCATGTCCGCCGGAGTGCACGTGTGCGCCTCGGTGGACGGTGAGGCCCGGCGCATCGTGGAGGACGCCGGCTGCGGTGACGTCACCGCCCCGCAGAACCCGCAGGCCCTGGCGTCCCTGTGGGGCGCCCTGGCCGCTGACCGCAGCCGTCTGGACGTGGCGGGTGGACGGCGCTGGCTGGCGGACCACGCCGACGCCGAGGCCATGACCGACCGCTACGAGTCCCTCCTGAGGCAGGTGGCCGGTGACTGACGTCCAGAACCTGAGGAACCTGGTGCTGCTGAGCACCTCCGCCACCCGGCAGCTGGTCGAGGATCCGATGCTCCTGGCCCTCAAGGGAGCACGTCGGCTGCCTGAGCCCTGGCGCGGCCGGAGCGCACGGACACTCAGCATCGGGGCCGGCGAGCGCGAGGTGCGCCGAGCGCTATCGGCATTCATCGCCGACCGACCGGACTGCGCCGGCGACGCGCTGAGCCGGGCGGTACCGCGATCGGCCCTGGGCCGGCGGCTCGCCGCCGAGATGGCGATCCACCTCGGTTCCGCCGAGCGCAGGCATCTTGACGCCGAGGGCCTGAGCCCCGCGGTGCGCGCGCGAGACCTGTGGTCCCGCGGACACCTGAGCGCCGCGCTCAGCACGTTGGAGGCAGCGCCCGGCTCCGGGGCACAGTGGGCCCGTCTGCGTTCCCAGCTCGCCATGATGAGCCAGGGCTTCCACCTGCCCCGCTTGTCCCCCTCACCGGGCTGGACCGCCCCAGACCCCGGTGAACCGCTGCGAGTCCTTCACCTGCTGACCAGTTCTCTGCCCCACACTCAGTCCGGCTACACCGTGCGCTCGCACGCGCTCCTGCAGGCCCAGTCCAGCGCCGGCATCGACGTGCGGGCGGTGACACGCATCGGTTACCCCGTCATCATCGGCAGGCCCGCGGCTCAGGCCACCGACGTCGTCGACGCAGTCACCTACCGGAGGCTTCTTCCCGTGCGCACCCAGGCCGCACCGATAGCCCGGCTGACTCAGATGAGCCACCTGCTGGCACGGGAGGTGGAGGCGTTCCGCCCCCACGTGCTGCACACGACCACCAACTACGTCAACGCCCTGGTCACTCAGGCAGTGGCCCGCTCCTACGGCCTGCCCTGGGTCTACGAGATGCGCGGGGTGCTGGAGTGCACCTGGGTGGCCTCCAGGCCGGTGAGTCAGCAGGCCGAGGCACTGAGCTCTGAGCGCTTCGCGCTGCTACGGGCCAAGGAGGCAGAGATGGCCAGGCGGGCCGACGCCGTCGTCGTCCTGTCAAGGGTCCAGGCCGAGGACCTCGCGGTCCGGGGGGTCGAGCCCAGCCGGATCACGGTCGTTCCCAACGCCGTGGACCAGGAGGCCCTTAAGGCCACCAGGTACTCGCCGGCAGATGCCCGCCAACGGCTGGGACTGCCCCGCGACGGCCTGTGGGTGGGCAGCGTCTCCTCCCTGGTGGGCTATGAGGGATTCGACGTGCTCGTGCGGGCCGTGGCACTCTGCCGCGCCCGGGGGGTCGACCTGCGGTGCGCCGTCGTGGGTGACGGGGTCAGCCGTCCCGGGCTGGTGGCCCTGGCTGGAGAGCTGGGGCTGGAGACCTCGGCGTGTGTCCTTCCCGGACGGGTGGAGCGCGCAAAGGCCCTGGACTGGTACCAGGCCCTGGACGTCTTCTGCGTGCCGAGGCTGGATACACCGGTGTGCCGGCTGGTGACACCGCTCAAGCCGATGACGGCGATGGCGCTGGGCCGGCCGGTGGTGGCCTCCGATCTTCCCGCGCTCAATGAGATCACCGCCCTATCAGCAAATCGGTCCTTCCCGGCCGGCGACGTGGAGGCGCTCAGCCACGTGCTGACCCGACTGGCCGCTGGAGAGCTCCTGCCCCCAACACATCAGACGCTGCCCACCTGGAGCGGCAACGCAGTCCGTCAAGCCGAGATCTACAAGGAGCTGGTATGAGTAGGGCGTCCTGGACCCCGTGGCCCGATGGGCAGCCGTTCTGGGGGCAAAGCTCGCAGGTCAGTGTCAGCGTCGTCGAGCTCAGCGAGCTCTACCCGGTGGGACGGCGCCCACCGCTGGTGGCCTACATCCGCCAGCTCTGGCAGCGCCGGCACTTCATCTGGGCCGACGCCCGGGCCAAGGCCCTGGGCTCTCAACGGGGCACCTTCCTGGGGAACGCCTGGCTCATCGCCAAGCCGATGCTCGACGCGATCGTCTACTTCCTCGTCTTCGGGCTGCTCCTGCAGACGAGCCGCGGTATTGACAACTTCATCGGCTATCTCGTCATCGGCGTCACGTTCTTCCCGCCGCTGCAGCGGGCGGTCACCGGCGGCAGCCAGGTGATCGTCGCCGGGAGGAACCTCATTCGGGGCTTCTCCTTCCCTCGGGCCGCCCTGCCCGCGTCGTACACGATTCGCTGCACGATCGACCTGGTCCCGCCGATGATCGCGCTCCTCGTTCTCGTGGTGGTCCTTCCCCCTCACACCTGGCCGAGCTGGCACTGGGTCCTCATCGTCCCGGTCCTGGCTCTTCAGGTGCTTCTGAGCCTGGGGCTGACGCTGGCGGCCTCCCGTATCACGACGACGGTCCCGGACATGCGGAACATCTGGCCCTTCCTGACTCAGTTCTGGTTCTACGCCTCCGGGGTCTTCTTCTCCTACGAACGGTTCATCAATCACCCGCTGATGCTGCGGGCCATGGACCTCAACCCCGGATACCTCATCATCACGATGTATCGGGACGCGATCCTGTACCAGCGCGTCCCGCAGATGCGCATGTGGCTCATCCTCGGTGCCTGGTCACTGGGGCTGACCGCCGTCTCCTTCGTGTTCTTCTGGGAGAAGGAGGAGGCCTACGGTGTCGAACGCTGAGACCGGACTGAGGAACGAGTCTGCGACCCTCCGGGCCGGCGAGCCGGAGGATACGACGACGCCCTCCCCCATCGTCACGATGACACCCGATGGCGACTCGTCTGCCGCAGTCATGACCGCGGCCGACAGTCACAAGGCCGGCATCGGCACCGCCACCGTCGTCGTCGACGACATTCGGGTGAGCTACCGGGCGCCCTCCACGGACGTCGAGGAGCTGCGCGCCGCCTCCGTGGCGCGGAAGATCGTCCTGGGGCTGACCGGACACAGGCCCAACGTGAGGGTCGAGGCCCTCAAGGGGATCTCCTTCGTGGCGCGCGCCGGGGAGTCGATCGGGATCCTGGGTCGCAACGGCGCGGGGAAGTCCACGCTGCTTCGCGTCATGGGCGGCTTGGAGACGCCGACCTCGGGAACGGTGAGCGCCCGTTCCACCCCGGTGCTCCTGGGCGTCAATGCGGCCCTCGTCCCCGAGCTGTCCGGCGAGCGCAATGTGCGCCTGGGATGCCTGGCCATGGGGCTGACTCCCCAGCAGATCGAGGCGATCATTCCGCAGGTCATTGAGCTGGCCGGGATCGGGAAGGCCATTTACCGCCCGATGAAGACCTATTCCTCGGGAATGTCCTCGCGTCTGCGGTTCGCGATCGCCGCCGCGGCGAACCCGGACATCCTCCTCATCGACGAGGCCCTGTCCACCGGTGACGCCGCGTTCAAGGAGCGCAGCGAGAACAAGATGACCGAGCTGCGGTGCGCCGCCGGGACGGTGTTCATCGTCAACCATGCCGCACAGGTCATCGAGGAGATGTGCACCCGGGCGCTGTGGCTCATGGATGGCGAGCTCATCGGTGATGGCCCGGGGCCCCAGATCGCCCACGACTACCGCTGGTGGTCCTGGAACATCGCCAAGAACAAGCCGGACAAGGCCGCCACGATCCTGGCCGAGTGCCGGGAGAAGTGGAAACCGGCGGAGGTGCGGATCCAACGCTCGGAGAGCCGCACGCTGCCCTACCGACACGCTCGAGGAGTATGACCATGCACAGTGAGGAAAGCACGATGACAGCAGGACGAATCACGGTCTACGGCTCTTGCGTGGCCAGGGACGTGGCCAGTGAGATGGAGCAGCGGGGCTGGAGCGTGGAGCGTTACATCGCCCGTCAGTCCCTCATCAGCGCGGGGCGCCCGGCCGATGTGGGGGACCTCGATCTGTCCCTGCTCAGATCGTCCTTCGCCCGCCGGTCCTTCCTGTCCGACATGGTGGGCAACCTGGAGGCGCAGCTGACGGCCGTCGCCTCATACACCGACCTCCTGCTGTGGGACCTGACCGACGAGCGGCTCGGAGTCCTGGAGACCTCCCCCGGGGCCTTCCTGACGCGTTCGACCGAGGCGCTGACGGTCGGCCTCTACGAGGGGCTTCCCGCCAGGTTCCTCGAGCTGGGGACGGCCGAGCACCTGCACCTGTGGCGCCCCGCCCTGCTGCGTTTCCACGCCCTCCTGGAGCGGCTCGACCTGGCGAGGCGGACGATCCTCATCAACGTTCCCTGGGCGACGCGGACCACCTCGGGGATGTCAACCGTCCCGAGCTGGGGGCAGACGGCCATGGAGGCCAACTGGGTCACGACCCGCTACATCGACCTCGTCTACCAGGAGACCGACCTGCGGATCCTGCAGGTGCCCGATGAGCTCGTGGTGGCCGACGACGCGCACCGCTGGGGGGCCGCCCCCTTCCACTACGCCGCCTCCCTGTACTCATGGGTTGCCGACGAGCTGGAGATCGCCCTGGCACCGCGCAGCCTCGCCCCGGCGCTCTGAGCCGCGCCGCGTGCAGCAGGCGGCGTCGGGCCGGTTGGGACCGGCCCGCTTCAGCGACGACGCCGCAGCAGCCTGCGAAGGCGCAGCAGCCTGCGAAGGCGCACCATCCTGGCCGGGCCAGGCTCAGCCAGCCGTGGCCGGCGGGGCCACAGGGGGATGCGGGGGACGTCTGTGCCGGAGTAGCACTGCGCCGCCTCGACCCCGGTGAGGACCCAGCCGACGTCGGTCCCGGCGTAGCCCAGGGGCTCCGCCTGCCGGCCGGCAGGCTCGGCGGTACACAGCTCGGTGACTTCGCCGTCGCGCACGACCGCCACCTCGGGCCGGTCTTTCCACAGCAGGAGGCGGGCCCGGTCCCGGGCACCGAGGTTCCCCCAGGGGCTGCGGAGGATCTGCTCGGAGTCGAGGCGCTGCGCCAGCCTGCGCATCTCGGCCGCGTGCTCCTGCCCCAGCCCCGGTGGCTCGGAGGGCATCCGGCCGGCGTCGACGACCCCGAAGTACCAGCCCAGGTCGTACAGGATCGTCTGCTGGGCCCAGGGGGCGCCACCGGCGGCATCGAGAAGGGCATGGTAGCGCGTGCGCATCTGAGCGACGTAGCGGCCCGGCCTCGACCAGGCGGTCTGGACCGCGGAGTCCCCTGAGATCCGCTTGTCATAGTGGTAGACGGCCTCGGGCACGTAGACGATCCGGCCCCAGCGGCTTCGGATGCGTCCCAGGTAGAGCGCGTCCTCGAAGGTGGGTGCCTCGCGGTCCTCGGGGAACCGGGCCGCGAGCGCCCGGTCGGCCCGGATGAGGCACTCGTGGACGGAGAGCTGGATGGCCTGCGGCTGCTGGGCGGCGTCGGCCCGAGCCGTCCCGAGCTGGAAGCGGAAGTCGAGGGGGTGGGGGATCTCAGCGCCGCCCTGGTGGATGAGGGTGCGCCCGGCCAGGAGGACGTCGCCGCGGCGCCTGGCGGCCAGGAGCCGGGTGAGGAAGTCGGGGGCGAGCCAGTCATCGGGATCGGGGAAGCCGATCCACTGCCCTTGGGCCCGTCCCATCCCGAGGTTTCGGGCGCGGCCCTGTCCACCGTTGTCCGTCTCGACGACCTCGACGTCGAGGGCGGTTCGCCTCGCCCAGCTCCGGCAGACCCGCGGTGAGTCGTCGCAGGCCCCGTCCAGGACGAGCACGACCTGGAGACGGTCGTGCGGGTGGTCCTGGGCGTCGAGCGAGCTCAGGAAGCGGGGCAGGTAAGGGGCCACCCCGTAGACGGGGACGATGAGGCTGACCAGGGGCGTGCGGCGGCGCATCGGCGGGGTCCCCGGCACCGGGGATCGCATCAGATCACGTCGCGTCGGAGCAGCGCGGTCAGGCGGGCGCAGGCTCCGGCGTCGAGCAGGATGAGGTCCTCGGGGGCGGTGAGCCGGCCGGCGACGACGTCCTCCACCGCCTGATGCACTTGTGCGGAGGTGTCGACGCCGATGGCTCCGATGGCCTCGTGACGGACGCGATAGCGATCCGTGTCCGGCCGTGCTCGGGGGTCCCAGACGATGCCGACGCAGCCGGCGATCATGCCCTCGTCGAGGACGGATGAGCGGTCAGAGACGACCGCCCAGGAGCGGACCAGGGTCTCGGGCAGGTCGCGGCCGGTGACGGCGGGCACGCCCAGGGCCCTGAACCACTCGGGTGCGTGCAGCACCAGCTTGGGATGGGCGAACAGGACGGTGCGGTGACCGTCCTGGGTCAGGCCCGCGGCCAGCTCGAGCCAGGGCCGGTAGAGCGTGCTGAGGAGCCCGACGGCGTCGGGGTCGCTCTCCAGGGCGCGTGAGACCTCCGGATCCCAGGTGGGGGCCAGCAGAATGCTGTCGCGTTCGCGTCCCAGAAGGCTGTGGAGGTGGTCGTGGCGGGGGAAGCCGGTGCGCCAGACCTCTCGGTCGGTGAGGGTGTAGGAGGTGTGGTCGGCCGTCAGCCCGGCCTGCTCGGCTGCGGTGGCGCACACGACGACGTCCATGCGGACGCCGTTGAACCAGCGCCACATGTCGCGCATGGTCACGCCGTGCTGGAGGAAGATGAGGCGCTGGTCGGGGCCGACGCCCGCACCGGTGAGGCGGCCTGCGATGAGCGGGTCGCCGATGTCGGACAGCAGGATGGTCTCGGCACCGCTCCAGGCGGCGTCGAATCCGGGGCCGGTCGGGTCCAGCAGGACGAAGCCGTCCTGCGCGAGGCGTTCCCAGTCCGGGCAGCTGCGTTCGATGACGAAGATGTGCCGGACGCTGGGAGCGTGGGTGCGGGCATGGCGGTACAGCGGCTCGGCGTTGTCGCCGGCGCTGTCGTGACGGTCCATGTAGAGCCAGGTGCGGGGCCAGTCGGAGGGGGATGAGGCGGTGTACGGGGTGGGCGCCGAAGAGGTCGCGGAGGCGGCTGCGGAAGAAGCCTGCGGGACCGGTGAGGTGCCGCCGGCCCGCTGGTTCTCCTGCGCCTGGCTGTGACGCAGGAGCCGGGCCAGGCGCCGGCGCAGCCCGGATGAGGCTGCTCGCGGGCGGCCTCGACCCGGAGGCGTCTGAGGCGGCCTGGGGTTGCCCCGGTAGGGGGCCACGGGAAGCTCCCGGGCGTTGATGACGGCGGTGATCTGGCCCTTGGGCAGCCAGACGATGCGCTCGTGGAGGACCACGTCGTCGAAGTAGCGGTGATCGACCGTCTTGGCACTGGTCGGCTGGGCCCAGGCGCCATCCACCTTCCACTGCTCCTGGGGCATGTCACCGGTGTAGAAGTAGGTGGCTTTCTGGTCGCTGCGGAACCTGCGCCCCGAGGGCAGGATCGGGGCCGGCATGGGGCCGGCGGCCATGGCGACCAGGGCGGTACGACGGCCCACGGCCAGCGGCGTGGAACAGTACGCCTCGATCTGGGAAGCGGGGACGCGTTGGGTGACGGCGCGCAGAAGCTGGGCCACCTCAGCGCGCTCGGCGGCCGTGAGCCCCGCCGAGGGGTAGCGCAGTCCGCGATCGGCGTCGGTGACCTGGATGAGGCGGTGGATGATGAGCTGGTGGACCCAGGCCGGTGGGGGGCTTCCGACCTGCAGCCACGTCGGCAGCACCGTGCCCAGCAGGTGGCGGTAGTGGTCGATCCTTCCCCAGGGTCCAGGAGGCTTGGGAGCGCGGCGGATGACGGCCGGGCCGTCGTGGAGACCCAGCCGGTTGCCGGTGGCCACGATGTGGGCGATGAGCCCGCTCAGGGCGGTGTTCTCGTCATCAGCGGCGGTGGCCTCAGCGCCGACGGCGTCGTCCACGCCGTGGAGGGCTCCCGATCCGTCCCAGTCCTGCAGGCCGTGGCGGGGGATGGTGAGCACCGCTCCGCTGACGGTGTCTGGGAAGATGTGGGGCTCGACGGTCAGGTCAGCGGTGCGGCTGCCGTGATTGAAGCGCCACTGCAGCCGCTCGTCGCGGGTGCCGTCGGGGCGGATGGTCACGGTCGGTGTGAGGACGACGGCGTTGCCAGTGCCGGGCTGGGCCAATGAGGTGACATAGCCCGGCTCGACCCTGTCTCCCGCCTTGAGGAGCAGGACTCGGGTCCCTGCGGCCAGGGGGCGCAGAACCTGGCCCAGGCCCGCCGGATCGGGGCAGCCGATGGGGACGATCCCGCCTTCAGGCGAGTCCTGGTCAAGAGAGTCGAGTGTGTCCTGACCACCTGCGGAACCGATGATGATGACGTGCAAGGTCTCGGTACTGCGGGCGTTCATGAGGTGGGCATCTCCATTTCGTGGGGTGGTCCCCAATGACTAATGGTGGACGTAGCCAGCACCTCCGCGTTGGAGATGTCCCAGGTGTGTCCGAAAGTCGTCCCTCGCCGCTGGACGAACCCGAATCGGGAGGCCGAATAGATACGGACCCCGACACGTGTGCAGTCATTAAGGAAACCGGTGTCCTCCCCGGTGGTTGTCTCGGGAAAAGTGACCTCGCGCGCCAGGTCCGCCCGAGCCACCAGGGTCGGCCCGGAGACGAAAGTCGTATAGCGGTGCTCCCAGTCGGCGAAGCGCAGCACCGTCAGGTCCGGGCCCGTCAGGTGCAGGTAGTGGGCGTGCTTGCCCACGACCTCGGCACGGGCGTAGTCGGCCGCAGCGAGGGACTCGAAGAGATAGTGATCGCCGTAGAGGTCGTCGTCGTCCATCTTGGCGATGTAGTCGGCCTCGACTCGCGAGAGCATGAGGTTGTAGCAGCCTCCTAAGGGAGTGCTGGTCTCAGCGGTGACCCAGTCGACCTCGAGGCCCAGCTCACGGGCGCGGGCCCTGCTGCGGGCCGGGGCGGTGAAGCCGTGGGTGAGAATGACCGGGGCCATCGTCACCTGCTGCTGGCGGGCCAGGGTCTCAATGACGTGGTCGATCTGATCGGGCCGGATGGTGGACACCAGTGGTGCGATGGTGGGCCTGCGCCTGGCCCGCTCCCCCATGCCGACAGCCCGTAGCACGGTCTCCACGCGGTGGCTGTAGGTGTGCCGGCTCCAGATCTCCCGTTGCGCCAGGTAGGTCATGTACTCCCCGAGGACCGGGTTGGTCACGAGCGCGCGCACGGTGTGCCCGGCCTGGGCCCGGTCAGTGACCTTGGCCAGGGCTCCTGCGGGCAGAAGGCGGTCGGTGGCCGGCGTCGGGGTACTCACCACGGGAGTGCCGCAGGCCAGGACCTCGATGACGCGGCGCGGAAGCATGGAGGGGCTGTCCACCACGGAGCTGACGTTGAGGAAGACGGCGTAGGCGCGGTAGGCGCTGAGCATCTGGGTGTAGGTGAGGCTGCCGCGCACGTGGGAGTCCCAGGGAGGCGGGAACTGGTAGGTGTCGTCACCGTCGAGGTACCGGGAGAAGATGTCCAGCCCGTGGGGCAGGCGTGCCGAGACGTCGTGGGCGCCGCCCAGGACGATCTCCATCTGCGCGCGCCGCTCGGGGTACTTGTGAGCGAAGTAGGTGCCGGCGAAGGCGACATCCCTCAGGGGTACGGGGCGCCCCGTCTCGTCCAGCAGGCGGATCGGGTTGTGGATCGCGGGCTGGGCGGCGAAGGGCAGGATCCCGATGCGGTCATGCCCCAGGTCTCGCCGGTAGTGCTCCACCATCGCCTCATCGGTGGTGAAGACCCAGTCGAAGAGGCGGGCGGTCTCGATGGCCTCGTCGTAGTGGGCGGGATCCTCCTTGTTCCAGAAGACCGTCGGCACTCCTCGGTCCCGCAGTGCGGTGACCATGTCCCTCAGGTGGCCCGAGGGCCCCTGGGAGCCGATGACCTGGAAGCGCCAGGCGTCGTCGTTGCCGTGCCAGGCGGACTCTACGAAGAGCAGGTCGATGGGGGTCTGCTCGACCTGCTCGCGCCAGCCGGCGGGGGTCAGGGGCACCGAGCGCCACTCGTAGTCCAGGGCGAGCGCCGTGAACTCATCGGCGATCACCCCGACGGTCACGTCGTGACGCGGCCCGGTCTCCTGTGGCAAGGGCAGGGGCCAGTCCGGCAGGAGCATCCGGCCCCGTCTCCTCAAGGCCCGCCTGCGGGGGCGGGCCCAGGCGGTGGCCCGACGACGGCGCAGGTGCTCACGCAGCCCCGTCACCCCGGAGTGGCGCAGGTGCCACAGGGCGCGGCGCAGCTCGGAGGCTGTCCGAGACGAGGTGCGGCTCTCCGGCGAGCTCATGACTCCCCCCATGTCTCGTCCAGGGATTCGAGCAGCTCGTCGAGCTGGTCGCCGTCGCGCTCGACGTTGAAGACGTAGTCCCGGTTGGTGACTCCCAGGTCCCGGCCCTCACAGTCCTTCTCCCTGCCGTCGGTGATCTCGTCACCGTAGAACAGGTGCAGGCGGTGGCCGAGCGCCGAGCAGATGAGGTACTCGTTGGTGACCAGGTAGGACTGGTTGATGAAACCGATGACGTCGATCGGGCGGCGCGCGAACATGATGTTGTACAGGGCGGAGCCGATGTAGCCGGCCACGACGTCGGCCTCGTAGAACATGCGGGCCTGCTCGACGATGGAGTGGCCCTCGGGCCGGATGATGGTGAAGCCCCTGCGGGTGAAGCGCTCCTCGAGCTCGTCACGATTGAGGCACTCGCGCCACATATCGGGCTTGCGGGAGATGAAGAGTCTGCGGTGGGGCTTCGCGTTGGGCTCGGATCGCTCCAGCAGGCCGTCGCGCAGCCGGTGGCAGGTGCGGGCCAGGCGCGGGTCGGCGAATCGCCCGTTCTGCATGAGGGGCATGGCGCAGACGAGGGCGTCGACCGTCACCGGGGAGGTGATGACCTCGACCTGGTCGTCGTCGATGCCGTAGGCCTCCAGGAGGATGCGCTGGTAGGCAGGGGGACGGCCGCGGTCAGCCCTGCTGTTGGTGAGGATCCGGATGTCGGGATGCGTCGCCTGCGCCAGCTCCCAGGCGTAGAGCCGTGGGACCGCTTCGGTCATGAAGTGGCCGAAGTGCCGGTTGTACTCAAGGTCCAGGTGGAAGAAGGTTCCTCCGAGCCTTGGGGCCGACTCCGTGTTAACCGTGGGCGCGGCGTAGTAGTGGTTGAGCTCCTTCAGCGCCGTGTTGACCAGTCGCTTGGTCGTGGCCAGGCGGAAGGTGTTGGGCAGCAGGAGATGATCCTTGACAAGCACCTGGCGGGGGGCGATGCACACGTCCCGGTACTCCAGGACCGAGGTCTCGGGGATCCGGTTCTCGCGCGGCAGTCGCTTGGCGCACAGCCCCCGGTTGTTAGTGACGCCGATGACTTCCAGCGGGGTGACCCGGGCGGGGAGGATCTCCAGCGGACGCCCCCAGGACTCGCCGTAGCGGGCGGACAGGATCGGCGGGGTCTCGGCGTATCGGAGCTTGACGAAGCCGTCTCCTCGTTTGCGCAGCACGACGCCGCCATCGAGGACGGTCAGTGCGGCCACCTGCTCGCCGTAGGCCCGTTCGTCCCCGCTCAACGCCCCCTTGGCGCCGTGCAGGACGGCGAGACTGCGCGAGGCCCGGGTGACGAGCTCAGCGGTGTTGGAGCTCTCGCCCAGCGCTGCGCCGTCGATGGCGACGTAGTACCCGCCGTCGCGGACAATACCGATGAACAGCTGGGCGGCCAAGGCACGCATGCTGGGGCTGTGGGTGAGGGCGTCCACGAGGACGTCGAACCGACCATGAGTGGCCAGGGCCTGGTGCAGGTCGATCTGGTTCGTGAAGGGAACCACCCGGGCGAGGCCGATGAGACCGGAGCTCGCCGTCGGTTCAGCCCCGGGGCGCCCGTCCTGCTTCTCCTGCATCGTGTAGACGATCAGCTCGCGCGCTCCCAGTGCCAGCGCGATGCAGTTGCTCAGGTGGGGCTGAGGGCGGTCCACGAGTACGGCGACACGCGGCGCCGCTTTGGTGTCCTCCCCACCGCCCAGCCCCTGCAGAACGTGCTGCAGGACCTCCTCCAGCTCCACTGAGGGCTTGCCGGCCGGCATCGAGGAGAAGGCCATTGCCCGGGGAGCCGCTGCGGGCCGTGACCCGTGGGGGCACGTCATGCGGACGTCCCTCGCGAGGCCGCACGCTTGCGCCGCCGTCTCTTGGAAGCCGACTTCCCCTTGGGCTGCTGGTGAAGCGCCTCGGGGCCGAGCACCGCCTCCAGGGTGTCCCGCAGTGAATGCGCGTTGTGCTCCTGAACGTCGAAGTCTCCGTGGGCGAGGCGGTGATCGGCCAGAGCCTTGCGGATCGCCTGGGCGATATCCTGGGGCGAGGTGCCGCACAGAACCCCGTATCCGAGGGCGATCAGCTCCCGGTTGCCCGGAAGGTCGGAGGCCACGACCCCGGTTCCCAGCGTCATCGCCTCCAGCAGGGTGACCGGCTGCCCCTCATGAAGGGAGGGCAGGACGAACAGATCGGCTCCGCCCAGGACCGGGAACGGGTTGTCCATCTGTCCCAGCAGCGTGACGTGCCCGGACAGGCCCAGGGAGTCGATCCTGGCCCGCAAGGTCCCCTCGAGCACCCCGGAACCGACGATCGCCAGGCCGATGCTCAGCCCCTGAGCGGTGCCGCCCTGGGTGCCGTCCTGCTCGCGCAGAAGGGCGAGCGCCTCGATGAGAGCCGCCTGGTTCTTCTCCATCGACATCCGCCCCATGGTGGCAAGGACGATGTCGTGCTCGTTCTTCAGCGCGGTGAAGGCCTCGGGGGCGGGTGCCTGAGCCCCGAGGCGAACCCGCTCGACGTCAAGGAGGTTGCGGGCCGAGACCTGGCGCTGGGAGAGGTCGATGCCCAGCCCGGCCAGCCCACTGCGGTTGTGTCGGGCCAGTCCCGGGCTGACGGCGACGACGGCGTCGACATCTCCGTAGAGGGCGAAGACGCGCCTGAGGCCCGGGTACTTGTCCCGGTACTCGTTGTCCATCTGGTTGTGCTGGTAGCAGGAGGTACGCGATCCGCGACGCCCCCAGGCCGCGATGAGCGAGACCCAGGTCTCGGCGTAGCCGTCGTACTCGATGGCGGCGTCGGGCACGAAGTCGCCCAGGATGCGGCGTGTCTCGCGCTCGTAGTAGGCCCAGTAGCAGTCCCAGAAGCTCTGCGAGGTGAAGGCGTCGGGGTGGCGGGCGAAGTCGTTGACGCAGGCCCGCTCGTGGATCCGCCAGGGCGCGGCCCCGGGCTTGCAGATGACGTGGACGTGGCTGGGCAGGCGTCGGAAGATCTCCTGACGGTCCTCGTTGTCGCGTAGGACGGAGGGCTCAACGATGAGGTTCACCGAGTAGAGCGCCGGATCGAGCGCCTCCAGGAGGGCCAGAAGGGCGGAGGCGATCCCGTTGGGGATCATGGAGGCGTGGAACAGGAGGGTGCGGCGCTTACGGGCACCGTCGCCGAGCGGCGAGTCAAGGGCATGGTCCCTGATAATCGCCCGCTGCCCGTGGTCGAGGTCGTCGTCGAAGAAGGCTCGAGCCAGGCGTGACGAGGCCCGCCCGTCCTCGTAGGGGCAGTAGCGGGCGAGGGCCTCCTGGGGGGGCGACCCCCTCCCCGTCCAGGGCTCGCCCGATGGCTGAGGCCAGCTCGCCGCGGTCGTAGCAGGCCAGCCCGGGGACCTCCGCGGGATCGAGGTACAGGCCCCGCTCGGCCCGGTACTCCTCGATGTCGTGCATGTAGAACACGATGGGGCGCTTCTGGGGCAGGAAGTCGAACAGGATCGAGGAGTAGTCGGTCACCAGGACGTCGACGGCGGCCAGCAGCTCATTGGTGTCGATGTCCTTGGGTACGACGTTCACCGGCAGATCGACGCCGGCCAGCAGCTTCTCGGACAGGCGGTGGGCGCGGTAGACCACGAGCACGTCGTCGCGGGAGGCCATGGCGGTCAGGTCGGCGACCAGGGCCTCGCGGTCCAGCTCCCGCTTGCTGACGCCGCCGCGCCAGGTGGGGGCGAACAGGACCAGACGGCGCTCATCGTCCTCAGCCAGTCCCAGGCGCCCCCGCAGCGCCTTGCGGTCCTGAGCGCTCGTCGTCAGCGAGGTGTCCAGACGGGGAGAACCGGTGATGATGGTGCGGCCCCGGTAGACGTCGAGCAGATCGTGGTCCTCGACCAGCGCCCATCGGGTGAGCTCATTGGGCGCCATGAGCGTGGTGCTCAGCTGGAAGTTGCGCTGCAGGTTCTCGTAGTCGAGCAGGCCTCCCCGCATGGACCGTCCCAGGGTCTTGAAGGGGGTGCCGTGCCAGGTGTTGAGGTAGCGCTGCTCGCGGCGGCGCACGAAGTAGGGGGCGAAGGAGACGTTGTTGACGAGGTACCCGGCGGTGGCGAGGTACTGCATGTACTCGGTGCTGTGCAGGGGGACGAAGACGACGTTGCGACGCCCCAGCAGATCCGCGGGGATGGCGCCCAGGTCGTTGACGGCCCACACGTGGATGAGGTGGGAGTACTCCGGCCGGTCCACCATCCAGCGGAAGACGGCCAGGGGGTGGCAGCCGATCGAGGCTCCGTGGTTGGACTCCCACAGCACCAGGTGGGGGCTGACGGGAAGCACCTCCAGGGCCTCGGCGTAGCGGATGTTGCGGGCGGCTCCCGCAGTGCGCCCGTAGGCCCGCGGGTCCAGCCCGTCCTTGCAGCCGAACTCCTCGGCCTGCTCGAGGATCTCGCAGGCGAGCTCCGACTGTCCGGCGTCCTGGGCCAGCTGGGCCAGGACCAGGCGGTGGTTCCGGTCCCCCTTGAGCACCAGCGGGAGAATATGGCGGATGGACTGAGCGGCCTTACCCGCCGCCGCGGGTGGGATCGCCTCACCGGCGCCGGGATCGCCCGTAGCGTCGCGGGAGCCGAGAGCCTGGTGAAGGCCGAGCACGATGTCACCGATAGTGGACTCGACCAGATCCTCCGGCCGCTGCCGAGGCGGGGGTGTGCTCTTCGCGCGGACCAGGTCGAGGAAGCCCGTGCTGGCCAGCTGATTCGACACCGATGCCAGCCCGCGCGGGGCCGGCCCCAGGTAGGCCCAGAAGGACTCCAGGGCCTCGTCATGGCGTCCCAGCCTTGCCAGGCAGACGCCACGGCGATAGTTCCACCAGCTGCGTGCGGGCTTCTTGAGCGTCCGCAGGGCCTCCTGGTAGGAGCGCTCCGCGGTGGCGAGGTCGCCGACGCGTTCCGAGGCGAGTCCCAGCTTGTACAGGGTGTGCCCGTTGCCCGTGTCCAGCGAGGCGGCCAGGGCGTACTGTCCTTGCGCCCGCTCGTGCTCACGCAGACGGTCAAGGCAGTAGGCCAGCTCGTAGGCCAGCTCCACCCTGGACAGTCCCTCTCCCGGGTAGATCTCGAAGAGCTCGGCCGCCAGCCTCCAGTCTCCCCCGGAGCACGCGAACTGGGCCGGCCCCTTGCTGCGGGCCTTTCCTCCGGCAGCCTCGCAGGCGGCGGCGAAGCTGGCGGCGGCGGAGGCCCGATCACCCTCGCGGTGGGCGATGACCCCCTGTTCGAAGAGCTCCTGCGCGCTGAGCTCATCGACGTCGGCCAGGGCGTCCAGGGTGCACCTGGCCGGCCCGTTCAGTCCCAGGTGGAGCTGAGCTTGAAGGAGCTTGCGCAACCAGGCGGCGTCGTTCTCGTGCTCGGGCAGACCGGAGAGCAGAACCTCCAGGCGCTGCCACTGCGGGGTGCTCGCGGGCAGGCAGGCGAGCAGGTTCTCCGAGTAGCGCCGGTCCCGCACCCCCGAGGAGAGGGCCCGCGAGAAGAAGACGGAGGCCCCCTCCGGATCGTCCTGACGCTTGAGGAGGCAGCCGGCACGGTAGAAGGCCTCTCCGCAGGCGGGGTCGCGGTCGGCCACCTCGGTGTAGGTTCTCAAGGCGGCATCGAACCGCTCCTGACGCTCGGCGATGACTCCCAGACGCAGCCGCGTGGCGGTGTCGTGGCCGCTCTCAGAGAGCCTTTCATACAGGCGCTTGGCCTCCGCCAGGTTACCGTCCTCGTACTCCCTGGCGGCGGCATAGCGCACCAGTCGGGTGGCAGCCGGCAGCTGCAGGCGGCCGGAAACGGCACGTCCCATTCTTCTGAGAACAGCATCCTTGCTCATCATCATCGCCCTTATTGCCCTTATTTCAACATGAACATTTCACGGACTAAATTCTGTACCCGTTGACGCAGCATGCAGCGAATCCCGGCCGAATCCCCACTCGGCGGCCTGATTCAACCCGCACGGCGAGCCATCTCACGGCATGCCACTCAGCCCAGGCGCATATCACTCTTGATTTGAGTTGTCGAGACCTCCGGAGTCCGCGGGAGGTAGACGACCTCACACAGCCCCTTGAGCTGATCATCGAACTCGCCGTCCCAGTCATCCCCCATGACGAAGACATCAATACCGTACCTGGCGATGTCCTCGGTCTTCTGACCCCAGGTCTGCTCGGGCACCACGAGGTCGACATACCGGATGGCCTCGAGCATCACCTTGCGCTCCTCGTAGGAGAAGTACGCCTGCTTACCCTTTCCGGCATTGAACTCGTCACTGGACAGCGCCACCACCAGGAAGTCCCCCAGCGCTCGCGCACGCTTCAGCAACGCAATATGACCATAGTGGAGCAGGTCATATGTGCCATAGGTAATCACGCGCTTCATGTGGCCACTTCCTGGTTGGACGTTCGAGGCTCGCCCACAACAACACTCCGGACAAACCACCGTGAGTATTCCCTATGCTCCGAACCGATATCGAAGATGTCATAGAATCGATGCCATACCGATATGGTACCGAAATACATGATGTTCGCTATCGAATGTCACAAAGAGGCCTGCCCCACCTTTTCTGGTCTCCTCACGCTCTCATGACAATTATTCTTCCCAGTTCTTTTGAGAGCTGCGGCTCATCCGTCCTTCCGGTCGCTTATCAGCTGAGGAAACGAGTGACCCATCCACGGATCCAGGCGAGGTTGTCCAGGATCGGCGCGGGATCCACCTCCGGCAGAGCGCAGCCGCTCTCTGCGTCGTCGATATCGCCGAGGATCCGCTGCAGGTGGGAGGTGAGCCCCTCGTGGTCGACGGCGACGGGCAGTCCCGAGTCAAGGGGCCAGTCACCGTACAGGCCCCTCTCAACATCTCGGTAGGAGGCCAGGTCGGGCGCGTAGACCACTGCCGGCTTCCCGGTCAGAGCGAAGTCGAAGAAGATGCTCGAGTAGTCCGAGACCAGGACGTCGGCCGCCACCATGAGCTCCTCAACACTCGGGTACCCGCTGACATCGACCATCCCTCGGACACGACCGGCCCGGTTCATGTGGTGGCTGCGCATGAGGACCGCCGCACCGAGGTGATCAGCCAGACGCGCCCCGTCCAGCGCCCCCGCCGCCTGCGGCCCGCCCGCGACACCGCATCCGGCTGCACCCGTCGCAGGCCGCAGGCTCTCGCGCCAGGTCGGGGCGTAAAGAACGACCGGCCGCCCCGAACCGATACCGAGCTCGTGGCGCACCCGTCGCCGTACTTCAGCGCCTCCGAGCAGCCTCACGTTGCGGGGGTACTCCCCGGCCCGAACCGGCCCGTGATATCCCAGCGCCTGCTGAAGGCGCCGACCGGCCTGCGGGCTCTGGGCGAGCAGTAGGTCCCACTGGGGAACCTGGCGGTCCATGAGCCGCCGGTATCTCGGGGTGACGGCTCCAGGGGCGTCGCGCAGCAGCTTCTTGATCGGAGTACCGTGCCAGGTCTGGAGCAGGTGCTGGCCCTCACGCTTGGAGAACCAGGAGGGGAGGTGGTCGTTGGTGACGATGACACGTGAGGTGCGCAGCGCCTCCACCCACTGCGGGGATCCGACGACGACGGGGCGCGCGCCCGCCGGCACGCGAACCGTCCCGTCGACAACCGACCACCACAGGGGCGCCCCCACGCCGTGGGTCGCCAGGTCCTCGCAGATGGCGGCCGGGTTGTCTCCCCCGCTGCGGCCACCGAAGGACTCCAGGAACACTCCCGGTCTCAGGGGGCCCGCCTCGCTCTCGATGAGGAGCCGGTGGCCCCGTCGTGAGCGTTCGCCAGGAGTCAGCGGGGGGATGACAGCGACGGCCACGGAGCCGTCCGTGCGGGTGAGGATTCTCGCGCGGCGCGCCGGGCGCCCGGCATCCGCCCCGGTGACATCGCCATCGGGTTCCGCCACGCAGCTAGTGGCCGCCGCGGCAATGGGGACCTCGGTGGCCGGACCGTCGATCCCCTCCCCGGCCAGGCAGGCCCCCTCGACCTTACGATCGGGCTCGTCCTGCGATACGGCACTCCAGCTCAGCGGGTAAGTCGCCAGCTCGACGCCGGGATCAGCCAGATCGATGCACGCCGACCAGCCATCACCAGGACCCAGGACGGCCGGCACCGTCATCGCCTGAGCCTCGGCGGCCCTGCCGCCCAGGACGATGTCCAGCCCATCCGGGGCCGGCGCCACCGTTCCGCTCAGCTCCAGCGTTGCGTCAGTGCCCAGGCGCGCGCAGAGGAGCACGACGTCGATCTCCCCGCCGGGCCGCGCCTCGCTCCCCCGGATCCCGCTCGGCGCCGGGGCGACCTGGAGCAGCCCCCGCTGACCGCGCGCCTCCAGAGACCGCCCGGACTCCGGCGGCGCCAGGCGCCTCCTGCTGGAACCGGCCAGTTGCGGCATCCATGCCCGCACCTCTCGCCCCGCCACACGCGTCACCACCCGGAACCAGGAGGGGCGGCGACCCGTTTCGACCTTCAGACGCACCACGATCCCCGAGGTGAGGTAGGAGCGCCACGGGTCACCGGCCTCCAGGTCGGCTCGGGGCGCCTCACAGCGATCAGCCTCGGCACGGCCTCGAACTCGCCCGGTCTCATCGACCACCTCGACGGTCGGGCGGTCGATCAGGCCTGGGTCGAGCCCCCAGACCCAGGCGCAGCCACGCACCTCCAGCGTCCTGGGGCCCAGCCAGCGCACCATGTCGACACCGACGTGCAGTCTTAAGTCGACGTCTCGGATCTCGGTGAGTCGGCGGGGCGCCGTGATCCCTTCCAGAAGGGCATGCTCGGGGCGCACGGTGTCCGCCTCGATGGTCAGGGGAAGGTGGCCCAGGTCCTCACAGCGTCTGCCGATCAGCTCCTCGAGCTCCACGGCACCGGCCGGCTCATCCTGGATGAGGAGCCACAGCACGAGTCGGTCGAGCAGCCCGACCGCCTCCCACACAAGGTCGTCGGCGTCGGCGAGCGCCCTTCTCGCGGTGCGGCGCAGCCTGCCGGCGAAGTCGGGCCCCTCCCGGTGCGCAACCTCAGCCAGACAAACCAGGTCCTGACTCAGGCGTCCGACGACCAGGCGCCGACGCACCGCCTCCGGAGCGTCGGCGGCCAGCTGCGCCAAGGCGTCCACCTCCGCCAGGAGGCCGCCGGGATCCGTGTCCGCGCTGAGGCCACGGGCCGCAGAGCCGGCGCGCCAGGTGTAGACCTCCTCATCCAGGATGTCCATCCGGGTCGCGGCCAGAAGCACCGCGAGAGTCCTGGCGGGCAGTGACACAGCGGGGGCGCGGAGTGCACCGGGCCGTCTCTGCGATACCCACAGGCTTCGGCGCGCCATGACAGCGCCGGCCACCAGCTCCTCAGCCGCCTCGGGCACCCGAGCCAGCGGCTGCGCGAGACGAGGCGCGCAGGGAGGTACCGGCCCCAGCCCGGCCCCGGTTGCCGGTGTCAAGGACCGCGAGCGCGCGACGACGACGTCGGAGCCCGACTGCTCCAGGCACTCAATCATCGACTGGCAGGCACCGCCGACAAGTCCGTCCCCACCGTCAACAACGGTGACCAGGCCTCCCCTGGCTCGTTTCAGGGCGGTATCCAGCCAGCCATCCGGGCCAGCACCCCGGTGATCGTCCCGGCCGCAGGACACGACCCGGACCCGCCGATCCCTGGCGGACAGGCCGGTGGCCACCTGCTCACCGGAGCTCAGCGCATCGGTTCCCGGCCCGACGACGACCAGGACCTCCAGGTCCCTGAAGGTCTGGTTGAGTACGGAGCGGATGGCCCCTTCCAGGTGAGGACCGGTACCGGCCGCCCGGACGATGACGCTGAGTCGGGGCCGGTGCACGCCGCGCACAGCGGCACCGATGAGACGTCTCAGACGCCTGCCACCCATGTCCTTCTACCCTGTCAGCTGGGGAGCTCGGGCGCGCCAGAACCCCGTGGCGTCGATGACGCTGCGCCCCTCGAGCAGGTGCGGATCGAGGTCGGCGAACTCCTGGTGGCCAACCAGCACCGCCACGACATCAGCCTGTTCGACGGCCTGCCGCCACCCGGTCAGCC
>ERZ772940.115-NODE-115-length-46336-cov-4.29407_pt1 | contig 46336 bp, 40 predicted proteins | sample MGYA00511682_ERZ772940 | MGnify/ENA primary metagenome ERZ772940 (study PRJEB29015, sample SAMEA2737922) | human oral metagenome | biome: human oral; feature: human-associated habitat; material: dental | place: China | collected 2031 ... | reverse complement strand
ATAATAGTTTGTTAAATATTCTAAATGTCAAGTTTTTCTAATTTTTCGATAATATCTTTCAGGAAATCTATTTCAACACCAAACTTTTCGTTATGTTCTCTCAACTCTTTTATATCAGTTACAGTACTTTCTGTATTATCATTATAGAGTTTATAAATAATAGGGTGTAAGTGCTTTGCATCAGTCAATAAGATCTCTGCCAATGTCTTTGGAATTATTAAGAGTTCAATTCCTTCCTTTGTGATTTTAAAATTATCCATATTAAATTCTATGATATTCTTTCAATGCTCATAAATTCTTTATGAGTTCAAGATTAGTTCCAGATAGCATATATATAATTTCCACTTTTTATTATTTCCTTTGCTTTATCCCAACCAAACAGTTTCTTCATACCTTTTACACTACCATTGGCATAAATGGAAGCATAACTTTTGTGTTTCAAGATAACTGTCTATATGTTTTATGCTTAAATATTTCATATATTTTATTGTTATTTATTTATCGGTTCACCCCTTCGCTTTTAACTTTTATGTGCTTTCATCAATCAAGGGCCTTGAAATTAAGCCAAATAATTTTGTTCAAATTTTTTTAGGATACCCAAATCTTTGATTTGCGGAGGTGTTCCTGAACAAATTTGTTCAAAATAGCTTGCGTTATTTGCGCTTTATTGATAGCCCTTGTTACCTTTGCTACATAAAAGTAAAGCAGGAGGGTTGTCTCCGTTTGTAAAAAGGTATGATGGGTGAAGTAGAAAACAAACCATCGGCCATTAGGTATGGCTTGGTATGAAGACTTGTATATCATTATTGTTTGCAATAATGTTATACTGCAATATTGATATAATGCTATTATTATATAACGTATATAATGATAGCATTATATATAATTATGGTATCGTGTAGGATTGATGTCCTGCAACTGTAAGTTGCTCTCATTCCTGCAATACGTATATTGCAGAGAGATAAGAAAACGAGCATCTGCGACACCTTGCAACTGGACAGGGAGCAAGCGAAAACGGGACGAGTTTCCCAGCCCATTCCGTCCTGTCTAAAAATGTGAACTTGAAAATATCTATAAAAGGTAATGTTTCTTTATAAATCATTCAAGATTTATATCTGCATTATTTTCTTCCTTTTTTATCTATTATTTTTCTTCTTCCCAAAGATTAGATCCAATAGAATCTCTTTCCTGATATATGTCTGTTGTTATCTCAATTTCAATACCTTTCCCTGTCCAATTGACAGAGACAACTTTGGTATTATAGTCATTGGAAAGCAATCCTTCCAATGAAACTTCAAGCCCTCGATACCTTCCAGGGCAGCTGCCTCGGAACACGATGTTGTCTTTTTCAGCTTCTACCACTCCCTTTTCTATAAGGCTTTGAATGGACAAGGTGTCTCCTGGGGAAGGGACAGCCGGGAATGGCCATTTGCCATACCAATTATAAACATTCCCAGCCCAACAAAATAAAATACGTAGTTCCATATCTTTCATATTTTTTGCCCGTCATGCCGATAGCGCAGCGTTAAAATTATTTGTTTCAAATATACTACTTTTCCTTGACATGTCAAAATAATAAATTGTATTCTTAGCAGTACAATTTTATCAAAGAACTATTGGCAATAGATTGTTGTCGGGCGTACAAGTTTGAATGTTGCCCGTTGTATTTTATGTGTGATATATTGATATACATATAGCATTATATAAATGGTGTTTGCTTTTATTCTTTCGAAAGATTTTATCTTTTTCAGAATTTTGCGATAAAAAATCGTGGAATGCGATTTTTTAACATTTGTGGTGCGGAAAATAAATTAAATTGCACAGAAAAGATTTTTAAAGTGTTAATATAAAATGTAGGTCGTTTTCAATTCTTTGTTTTTTTGGAATGTTTTTAGCTTTGCCGTCAAATTGCAAAACAAAGAATAATGGGAGCATTTGGAATATTCGTATTAGTACTAACCCTAATATACATCATTTACTATATAGGAATGATTAGTTACGACCTTGGTTTTTTTGGCAAGTCCAAGAATCCTCATACAGTCAGTGTAGTCGTACCCAGTGAGAATCCTCGTCCTGATGAAATCACCAGTGTTGTCGAGGAGACTACCGATGGTGGTTACAATATCAAGAAGGGAGTTGATGTTTCAGAAGTGTATAGCAACCAACCAGAAGAGAAGGTTGTAGATGAATCTCAAGCAGCTGCAGAATTGGAAGCTGCCAATGCCTCTCTTGTCGCTGACAAGATGAAGGAGGTTTCCTCTGAACTGCAATCTCCAGAAGTGCATATTGAAGGCTCTCAATCTGCTACCGAACATATAGACAGTCTAAGTCAGAGACGAAAAGCTGCAGAAGCAGATTTCAAGCGTCAAAATGGCCTTCAATAATATTATGAGAACAAAGATATTCATATTTTCAATCATAGGCTTGCTTTTCTCAGCTCCGCTCTTTGCTGACAGTGGCATCAATGATTCTGGCTGTGGTGTTACCAATTACAGCGGTGGTTCAGGAATGCTTTACGATATGGCTGTTACCATTGGTGGAATGATGCTCTTCACTTTGGAGCTATGCAATGCCATAGCAGCCTTGTTGGCTATTTACAGTGCTACCATTGTCTACCTAAAGATGATACATGGTGAAGAAGGGGTGTTGAAGTCAATAATGATGCTGATAGGTGCATGTATCTTTATGATAGCAGCCACCATCATTATGCCGTCATTCTTTGGCTGGCAGTACACAGGAATTTAAAACAGAGAGTTTTTATTATATTTTTTAACAATTAATTTTTTAACAAAATGAACAAAAAAATTATTCAAAAAACAAAAGCGTTAGCTACTCGTTTGATGTGCAGCCGTATTGCGATGTTGGTGGTTGCATGTGTCCTAAGCATTACAACTTGGGCACAATCATCGCAAATCACCCAGAAGTTGCAGCAATCAACGAAAGCCATCAACGACACTACCGAAGGTTTGAAGGCGTACATTGAGCCTGTAACAAAGATGTGCTATGCTCTCGCAGCCATCGTTGCAGTCCTTGGTGCGATTTCAATCTTCAACAAGATGAACAACGAGGACCAAGATGTCAAGAAGAGCATCATGATGGTTGTCGGTGCTTGCGTCTTCCTGATTGCAGCAGCACAGGCTCTTCCATTGTTCTTTGCATAATCCATGCAAGTACAAAAGGAAGAATATCCAACTTTCAAGGGGTTGCAGAGACCCCTTGAAATGTTTGGTTTTCGTGGAAGATACATAACGTGGGCAGCAGTAACGATTGGTGCCACATTTTTATCTTTCATCATTACTTTCTTAATCTTCAATTTCCTTCCGGCTTTCTTCGTTGGCATTGTATGTATGATGGTCGGTGCTGTAAAATATTTCGTTGCGCAGCGCAAGGGGTTGTATAGTAAGAAGATAGATAAAGGAGTATTCGTATATACTCACCGTAAAACAATATGATTGATGCTATGTTGATAACTTTTGTGATAATTGGAGCAATATGTATCCTTTTAGGAATGTTTATTTCCGTCAAAGCCTTTGGTACGGGAACGAAGAAAGCCAAAGCCTTTGAGAACATCTATTTCACCTTTGAGGAGGATTCGGACAAAGGAATTGTTTATACAGCAAAGGGCGATTATTCTGCTATTTTGCGTATTGTCAATCCTGTACGTAAATATTCCGCCGATACCGAAGGTTATTATCAGTTCACTCGTGTTTTAGAAAATATTTTACATACGCTGGGTGAAGGTTATGCCATTCAGAAGCAGGACGTTTTTTCTCGTCGTGAATTTGATATGAGCAAAATCAGCAATCTTCCTGACGATGCCCGCAAGCGTTTTCTTTCCGAAAGCTATTTTCGCTTTTTCAATGGCCGTCCTTATGTAGCCTTGGAAAGCTACTTCATCATAACAAGGAGAGGTCGCAAGTCTGGCTTCAAGGGTTATGACCCTGCCAAGTACAAGGATTTCCTTGTAAAAACAACAAAGGTCTATGACCGTCTTTCATCAGAGAATATCACTTGTGATTTTCTTTCCGCAAAAGAGTGTCAGGAATATGCTGACCGTTTTTTTGCCGTTGATTTCAAGAATGATGTTGTTTCCATGAACAATTTCATGGTCGATGAGAACAATATCAGCATGGGTGATAGCAACATCAAGATATACAGTCTTCTCGATGTAGATGACGTTACCTTGCCTGGTACAATCAAGCCTTATGCCGATGTTGTCATCAACAATACAAAAGTTCCCCAAGATTTATTGTCAGGTTTGGACAGTCTTCCCGATGTGGAGACCCTTGTCTACAACCAGATGATTTTTATTCCCAACCAAAAACGTGAGATATTGAAATTGGAGAAGAAGAAGCATCGCCATGCTTCAATTCCCAATCCAGGCAATGAGATTGCCACCGAAGACATAAAGAAAGTCTTGGATATAGTTGCCCGTGATGGCAAGCAACTTGTTTATGCCCATAACAATCTTATCGTCAAGACCAAGGCTGAGACTGACCAGCAGAAAGTTACAAATGCTCTTGAAAACCTGTTGGTTCGCTATGGTATGAACATATCAAAGCGTTCCTTCAACCAGTTGGAACTCTTTGTTGCGAGTTTTCCAGGCAACTGTTTTGAATTGAACGAAGAATATGACCGTTACCTTACGCTGTCTGATGTTCCTTTGTGCTTAACCTACAAGGAATATCAGCCAAAAGGTGAGGACACCCCTTTGAAGTGTTATTACACCGACAGGCAAGGTGTTCCGATGGCCATTGACATAACAGGCAAGGAAGGTGAGGTAAAGTATACCGACAATGCCAACTTCTTCGTCTTGGGACCATCAGGTTCCGGCAAATCATATTTTATGAATACGGTGGTACGTCAGCTTTATGAGCAAGACACCGATGTTGTTCTTGTCGATACTGGCGACAGCTACGAGGGTCTTTGCAATTACTTTGGCGGTACCTATATCACCTATTCCAAGGAAAATCCTATCTCAATGAATCCCTTCAAGATAACCAAGGAGGAATACGAAGAGAATTTTGAGGAAAAGAGAGAATTTCTAAAGAACCTCATATTCCTTATCTTCATGGGTCAGAAAAAACCTGATAAACTTGAAGAAACCATCATCAATACCACCATTCGTGAATATTTCGATACCTATTTTAATCCTTTCAATGGTTACAGTGATGAACAACGTAAAAAGGTGCGCGACAACATCATTTCAAATGACAAGGTAAAAGGTGTCTATAATAAATACCAGCAAGAGCAGGAAGACCTTTTTTCTGAAAATGAAGATGAATTGAAAAAAGCTGCCGAGAAAGTCAGTGAACGTGATGAACGCTTAAGAGAAAAGCTAACGGCTGTCGTCAATGACAGTGCCAGCACGGAAGGAGAGAAGGAGAGAGCGAGAAACCACCTTATTCGCCTGACCCCTGAAATCATCGAAAAAAACTACCTTGCAAGAGTAGAACGCCAATTGGAATACATGGAGCGTCAGAAGAAGAAGTTGAAGGTGAAGGAATTGAAATTCAACAGCTACTACGAGTTTGCCATAGAGCGTATTCCTCAAATTCTCGCCGAGCAGAATATTTCGTTTATTACTTCTGAATTTGCAGCCATCTTGAGACCTTTCTACAAGAATGGCGAGTTTGAGAATATCCTCAATAATGATACGGACGCTACTCTTTTTGAGAAGAAGTTCATCGTCTTTGAGATTGACAAGATAAAGGACAGTGCCACCTTGGCTCCCATCATCACCCTTATCATCATGGACGTGTTTACCCAGAAAATGCGCTTGAAGCCTGGTAGGAAATGTCTTGTCATAGAAGAAGCATGGAAAGCCATTGCCACGCCTACGATGGCTGCCTACATCAAATACCTTTTCAAGACGGCACGCAAGCACTGGGCGATGGTAGGAGTGGTAACACAGGAAATACAGGACATCACCGGTTCTGAAATAGTGAAAGATGCCATCATCAGCAACTCCGGTGTCTTTATGCTCTTGGACCAAAGCAAATTCAAGGATAAGTTTGATGATATAAAGAGTACGTTGTCCCTTTCTGACATAGACTGCAGAAAGGTATTCACCATCAACCGCTTGGAAAACAAGGAAGGGCGTTCTCCTTTCAAGGAGGTATTCATCAAGCGAGGTTTGGAAAGTGAGGTCTATGGTATTGAAGAACCCAAGGAATGCTATATGACCTATACCACCGAGAAAATCGAGAAGACGGCTTTGAAGCTATATAGGAAACAGTTGAATTGCGACCATCAGCAGGCAATAGAAGCCTATGTTCGGGACTGGGAGCTTTCAGGCAAGAAGAAGCCTCTGGACTTCGCCCGAATGGTACTGCATGAGGGTAAGGTACTTAATTTGAAATCTGAAAGAGTAAGAAGATAATAATATGCGTAAGATATTGTTTTTGCTTTTCCTTATCATGGATTCTGCCATATTGAAGGCAGGCATCTGGCACAGTGTCAATTTAGACAAGACTACTGTCGCTGCGATGTCGGCATCTTACGTTACGGCGATAGCTGCCGAGAAACAGACTTTGGCTTCTTTGGATTCAATGGCAGCCCACTATTCGCGCACCACGGTTGCCACTGCCGGAATACTCTATTCCAAGCGCAACACCTATCATGCCATGCGTAGTGCAGGCCTTTTCGAGATACAGGAAGAAAACAAGTATTATACACGTATTCGCAACCTCGTGCAGAAGCATATCATGCCCATGTTTCTGTCCGTAGGTCAGAAATTCATCAAGTACCCCGAGAACTTCCTGCGTTGGGGTCCATATCTGTACAAGACTACCAGTAATGTGGAAAGCCTTTGCAAGCAGTTCGAGTTTGTATGCACCAATGGAAAGTTGTCTTTTTCAGATGTGAAGTTTCTTGTCGTGAATGGCTCCTTGCAGAAGCTCTGCGACCTTGCCAACCTGAACGGTGTGGATTTCCGGACAGCGTTGGAGAAAGTTTCCGATTTCAATTTCAAGGGAACCATCGATAAGGTGAAGTATGACATCAGCAATCTTCCTGCTATGCTTGCCCAGGCAGGCAAGGAAGTCCTGAATGGAATGTTGGGGGACATTGCATCTTCTGCAGGTGTTACCAATGAAGACATTGCAAATGCTGAAAAAATCAAGCAGATAGGGACAGCCTTCCATTGTACTCCTGAAGAAATCATAATGCTTTACAATGGTTTCAAGGACGCTTATGAGAGAGTGAATGATATTGGCAACATCAAGGATAGGGTAATGACCATTATCAAGACGAAAAGTGTTGAAGGGTTAAGGAACCTTTTTGAAATCAGCAATTATAATATAAATGATTATATAATAGAAACCATTCAAGAAAACCACGGCGAGTACTACAAGCAACGCTGGTATATTGCCGGGATAAAAAGAGGGCACGATGTCCTTTGCAGCTACGAGCCGTATTATGAGGATTCTTGGACGAAACATCAGGACAATGGTGCTTGGTCGGAATGGCAGCCTTTTGTTAGTGATAAATACAGTACCAAAAGTGCTGCCATCAACCACCCTCACAGACTGACGACTTCGGAAGCAGCCCAAGTTCGTGCCAAGTCGGAAGGCTTTGCCGGCTGGAACAAATCGAGGATTGAGGACTACAACCGTTCCAATGAAGGTCATACTGCCAGAATCAGCTATATTCTTCGGAACCATTACAGGAGTTATCGTTCCGGTGGCCATGGCAGCTATTATCGTACCGACTTCTTCGCCTATCATATTGATGTGGTCGATGATTGGGAGACAAAGACCGTCGTCTATGAAGAAACCTTTGATTCCAAGACCATGGACCTCGCGGATTTCAAGGAGCGAATGAACATGCGCCTTAGATATTATCAGGGAGGTAATGAGGGTGTGGAGTACAAGCTGTACAGTGACGAGCCTAAATACTATTCCGAGGCGGACAGCGAAAAGATGAAAGGCGTAGCTTCTGTAGACTACTATGTAGACTGCAGCAACGGCCAGCCTATCGGTAGTGGAAGTTTCTCATGGAAGGAAAATGCCTTCATTGGCACTTCACTCAGCAAAAAATGTATGGACCTTGCCATGGGCTATCACGAAAAAGTCAATGGCAACGAAATCAAGAAGATAGAAGACGAGATAAAGCAGCGGAAGCAAGCCATCGAGCAGCTGTATAAGGAAATCAGCCAGTTGGACAAGACACGCAATGAGGTTCTCAATCAGATAAAGCAGTTCAAGCTGGCGCATAACGATGCCAAGGTAGCCGAGCTTAAAAAGAAGTATGCAAGCCTTACCAAGGAACTTGAACAGAAGGAAAGACAGCTCCGCAAGTTGGAGAGTGAGCTGCAGCCTTACCTGAATGCCCAGAGGGCATATTACGAAGACCTTGGCGACGAACTGGACGGTCGCTATCGTATTGCCGACAATATGGCGGAAGCTACCAGCAGGTTCCTGATACGGTGGAATGACAATGGGAATTGGACTACCAGTGCCAACCAGTATGTCTTCACACGTACCGGTTACAGCGACCGTGTAAGATGCAAGGTAACCTATGTTGCTAAACTGACGATGAAGAGTCCTGAAAAGTGGTTTATTGTCCGTTATCACCGTGCGATATTATCCGTGGACTTCGAGGTGAAGACAGAAAGTCCTTCAAGCAATTTCATAGAAAACATGCAGCTGAACATCAATGACAGCCCTGAAAAGCGTGCTGAAAAAGCCAACAAGAGGTTGGAAGAGTTGCAGAAGGACTATCCTGACTGTATTGTCAAGATGCGTTACAACCATACGGACGAGAGTATTCCCACCGATTCGCTGAATGATAAAGGCATTCATTTCCTATGGAGCTGCGACCGTATAGATTTGGCACGAAAGATAGAAGGAGAGCTTACGAGCATCTATGCTGGTTTGGTTGGCATCAACCACTATCTGGATTCACGAGAGACGATTAAGGAGTTCTTTGTGAACAAGATACTTGACATCGTACCGCGTGAAAAAAGAGGCAAGCTCGCCGAGCAAGCCCTGCAGCGTTGGAAAGCCTGCAACCGCAAGGCAATGGAGAATATCCACAAGCCATCAGGCAGTGGAAAATCAACACAAAAGACGGAAACATAACCACCAAAGGAGGTCATAAATGAAGCTATATATAACAAGAATCCTATTCTTCTCAATCTTGTCAGTCTACCCTTTCAAGGGTATGGCTGACGAGGTTCTCCACGACCCTGCTTCCCTGGAAGCGATGATAGACAATCACCGTTATTCCCAGACCTGTCTGGAGATACGTTGTGCCTTGGAGCTTTCTGTCCGCAAGATGCACAGCCTTATGGCTGCAAGAGAAAAGGACCGTTACAAAGTCGAGAGGCAGTTGGATCGTATCAACCGAAATTTCGATATACTCAATATTGTGTTGAAAGGTGTTTCCGTCTCTTTCAAGGCTGGCAACACCTACAGCAATATAAAGAAGAACCTCGAAGGCTATTCTTCTCTCTTGAAGTCATATTATGTCGGCTGTCTGAAACATGGCGACATACAGCCCCAGGATTTGCAGATATATGACCACGGCAAGGAAATGGTAAATTTGGTGGAAGAAGAAGTGAAGTCCATGTGGAAGTCCTTCGGTCAGTTGAGCCAGTACGTATTGGCGAAACAGAACTGCAAGACCACTGATTTCCTGAACGTGCTGAACGACATCAATACCAACTTCGACAGGATTAATGACATCGTTTCTGCGAGCTATACAAAGACATGGTCATATATGTCCGTGCGTTTAGGGTTTTGGAACAAGCAGCTCTATTCTTCCAAGACTGTCAGGCAAATCTGCGAAAGCAGCTATGGCCGTTGGAGAAAAGAAGCCAGTCAGTCTTTGGAACGTTTCCGTCAGCGTCGCAAGGTTACCTATGAGCCATTAGGTGGTGGTGCCTTGCTGGGGCGTGGGCGTGGTGAGCAGGAACCCCGTAATTAGAGACAGGAAAGAATATAGACAAAACATATAAAAGAAACAGCAATGAAGAAGTATCACCGTTACCTTTTACTGACAGCACTGTCATTGATGACACTGGGTGCGAATGCCCAGTTCCACGATGAGAATGTGATGCAGCAGTTTATCTTCATGGAGACAGGAGGCGGTAGTCTGAACCCTCGTTGGTATTACAATGCCTTCCACAAATCCTACTCCAACAACAATCCGCAATATGTTGGCGGAAAGTTAGCCTACCGTGCGAAATTCGACGGCGACATCAACAAGGAGCTTACAGATGCCAAGACCATTGACACCTTGGCTGTCAGCCGTGCCAAGTCAGAAGCCCAGCATGTCGCTTCCCGTACGGACAAGGCAATAGATTTGGCTTGGTCTTCGGAAGGAGGCCGTATAGAGAAAGCCCAGTCCAATTTCATGCGTAACATCAGCAAGATTACGATGTATGGAGGCAGCTATGACAGTCAGAAGGCATGGGAGAACATCTATGACTGCTTCGACATGGCCATCAAGGAGACGAAAAGTGCCTATCTTGATGCAGGAGCCCGGAAGCGAGAATATCTTGCCATCTACAATGACATTGTCAAGCACAATGTGGAACTTACGAAGTATCTGCGTATATTGGCAGGGTCCGAAACTGCCGAGCAGTTTTTCAAGGAAAAGAAAGAGTACCGTCCTGTCAAGAAGCGTCAAGGAATCGCCTACGATGCTTTTGAGCGTTGGAAGTCGGCGGCTTCCGCTGGAGGTTTTTCAACTCGCAAGAACAGAAAATAACAAGTAATATAAGTGATTATGAGAAAATTGAGATTTAAACTATTGATGTTTTTGTTCTGTCCCTTGTTCTTTTTGGGAGCAATGGCACAGGGTACACCTCCCCCAGGGGGTGGTGGTACCGGTGGTACTGGTGGTGGCAGTGGTAAGAACGATTACACACAGGGGCTTTCCAATGTCGTAACCGATTTGAGTTCTACCCTTGGTGTAGACCTTTTTGAGGAGGACATCGACAATGTGGTCTTCTCCACCAATGCTTTCCTTTGTAATTCTGATTTTACAGGTGAGCAGGGGCCGTTTTGGTATATCCTGCAAATGGCAATGGCTCTGGGAGCTTTGTTTTCTATCATTGTGGCAGCCTCTATGGCTTACAAGATGATGGTGAAGCATGAACCCATTGACGTCTTCAAGATACTGAAAGTCCTTGGTATCGCCATTGTCTTGATGTTCTGGTACCCATCGGGCAATACTTCCAAAGCCAGTATCTTGGATTTCCTGGCTTATATTCCCAACTGTATAGGAAGCTATACCCACGACCTCTATGAAGCGGAAGCCCAGCAGGTGTCTCAGAAATACAATGAGCTTGCACCGCTTTTGAAGAAAAGAGACCAGGCATACCAAGAATTGGTAGCAAAGGTAAAGCCAGCATCAGAAGCTATCAATGGTCAAGTAAAAGATGGTGAATCTGGCGAAGCAGTAAAAAGCGGAGAAAAACTCGAATCTGCCAGTGCCGTCGCCAAAGCTGACTATCTTGCCGAGTTCACTGGTACCACCATTGCCATTGACAAGATTATCATGTTCTTCTCCCTTGTCATCTATCGTGTCGGTTGGTGGGCTACCATCTTCTGCCAGCAAATCCTCTTGGGTATGCTGACGATATTCGGACCTATCCAATGGGCGTTCTCGGTTCTTCCGAAATGGGAAGGAGCGTGGGCAAAGTGGCTTATCCGTTACCTGACCGTTCATTTCTATGGTGCAATGCTTTTCTTTGTAGGTTTCTACGTACTGTTGCTCTTTGACATCGTCCTTAGCGTGCAGATAGAGAATCTCACGGCGATAACCTCCCAAGACACCATTTCTGCCTATGCCCACCATGCTTTCATATCGTGTGGCTACCTCTTGGCAGCAGCCTTGGTTGCGTTGAAGTGTCTGAACCTCGTTCCAGACTTGGCAGCATGGATGATACCGGAAGGCGACACCGCTTTCTCTACCCGTAACTTCGGTGAAGGTGTCGCATCTTCCGTTAAAGCCAGTGCCCTGTCTATCATGCCTCGTATGGGCAGATAAAAAATATCAGTTATGTCAGTACTAAAGAATTTAGAAAATAAAATAAAGCTCGCTGCTATCTTAAGCACGGTATCGATAGTGTCGAGTGCCGTCGTGAGCATTTTCAGCTTTATCATCGCTCGTGGCGAGGTTGCCGATGCACACAAGAACATTTACGTTCTTGACGGCAACCTGCCAGTGCTCGTCCATCAAACTGATATGGAAGTTACCAATGCCATTGAAGCAAAAGCCGATATTGAAGCTTTCCACCATCTGTTTTTCACCTTGTCTCCTGATGACAAGTATATAGAATATACGATGAAGAAGGCGATGTACCTTATCGACGAGACAGGCCTTGCCCAATACAATTCCTTGAAGGAGAAAGGCTTTTACAGCAACCTTGTCGGAACGAGTACCATCTGCAGCATTTTCTGCGACAGCATTCGGCTTGACGAGAAGGCCTTGAAGTTTGTCTATTACGGCAGACAGCGTATAGAGCGTCGTACTTCTATTCTGTACCGTCAGCTTGTTACTGCAGGTGATTTACGCCGGGTACCCCGAAGTGAGAATAATCCCTATGGCTTTTTGATTTCTAATTGGCGTACCTTGAAGAATGCCGATTTGGAAGAGCGCCAGAAGTCAAACTATTAACTTCAATCATTATGGTAGATACAAAGAGATTTTCAAGACTCCTCAAAGGGGAACCAATGCCAGACAAGAATGACCCCAAATACCAAGAGCGTTATGAAAAGGAGAAGCATTATGGTGAGGTCTTCGCCGAAAAGACAGGATTGAACTGGTTGGCAAAAAAGGTTCAGGCTTGGGCAAACAATAATCGTAAGATGTTCTTGTTCCTTGCATTTGGTTTCGTCATCTTCATATTCCTGTTGAATATCCTAACGATGTCTAAAGCCTACCGCAACCGCAAGGCACACCCGACAACAGCCGTGGAACTTGTGGACAAGGCAATGAAGGAACAACGGAACCAGAAAAACAAATAAGCTATGGATTTTAAAAAGATAAATTTTAAAGCACCAAAATATGCACTGCCTGCAATTTTGTATTTTCCCATATTGTTCTTGGGATATTTTACAATAGACCTCTTCCAGGGTTCTTCCAAGAGCGATGACAGCTTGGGAAAGAAAGATGACTATCTTATGTCAGAGCTTCCGGAAACGGCAACGGACAGCATCTTGGACGATAAAATATCGAGTATGCAAGACCAGTACGGCAATATCACCGATTTGTCGGCTATTGATGGTATTGAAAATGATAGAGATTCCCTGAACAAGAAGCAGGAATACGAAAGCCGTTACAACGGCAATGAAGCAGCTCTGGTGCGTCAGCAAGAGAACTTGCGTAGTGAGGGAAAGGAATTGAGAAACATGCAGTCTCGTGTTATCGAGAACCGCAACACTCCGTCTGACTATATATCTTCTCCGAGAAGGAGCGATATAAAGAAGATGGAAAACCGTCGCCGTACCCACAAGCAGCAGGAAATGGACGATTTCATCTACGGCAGTTCTTCTTACAACCCTTCTACTTCCGGCAACTATGATTTTGATACCGATGACAGCACGAATCCTTCAAGGGACTCGCGTTCTTCCAATGGTATTCCACAATATGACAGCAACGGCAATGAGATAACGATACCCAATGCAGGAACTTCTTTCAGCAGTGGTGAACCACAGGATTTCGGCAATGCAGGCAATGTTGGCAACAAGACCAATCAGGTAGTGAAGAAGGCCAAGGAGGCTTCTGACTATTTCAATACGATTTCACGTCGTAATGCGCCCTCGAAGCTGATACGTGCCATTGTGGACGAGAACGTAAAGGCTGTTGATGGCAGCCGTGTCCGTCTCCGTCTGCTGGACGACATAGAAGTCGGCGATGCCACCGTCAGGAAGGGCACCTACCTGTATGTTCAGATGTCGGGCTTCTCTCAGCAGCGTGTCCATGGTACCATACAGAGTATCTTCTCCAATGACAACATTTTCAGCGTTAGCCTGTCCATCTATGATACCGACGGTTTGCCAGGTCTCTATGTTCCACGCAGTTCTTTCAGGGAGGCTTCCAAGGAGATAATGGAATCAGCCACCCAAGGTGGTACCAATATCATCGACAACAATGTTGGCAATACCACAGGTATAAAGGGTTGGGCTAACCAAACCGTACAGAATGCCTCTCAAAGGGTGATGAACAGTGTCGGTAAGATTATCCGTCGCAATGTCGTCCACATAAAGTATGGAACCCTCGTCTATCTCATTGACGAAAGCCAGATACAACAAAGCAGTAGAATAAACAAGAAATAAACAAGTAAAAATATATGACTATGAGAGTTCTAAGAATGAAATTTATCGCCCTGACTGCATTTCTCTTTTGCAGTATTCTCACTGTTACTGCCCAAAAGACCTTTAGGGAGTTGGAGCAGCTTACGGTGAATGAGAATATTTCCACCATCATCACCGCTTCCGAGCCCATCACCCTTGTTGATGTATCGACTGATTCCGTTGTCGGCGATTCTCCCCTTGACAATGTCGTCAGGGTGAAGCCCAAGAGTGGCAACCATCGAGACGGTGAGATGCTGGGTATCATCACGGTGATAACAGAGCGTTATAGGGTGCAGTATGCCATGGTATATACTTCACGTCCGGAAGAAGCCGTTTCTGACAAGGAAGTGGAGCTTGTAGAGCGCAATGCTTTTCACAATCCCGAAGTGAGTATGTCTACCGTCGATATGGCAGCCTATGCCATGAAAGTCTGGAACCTGCCTGCTCGCTACCACAGCACTTTCACCAAGCAGTACAAGCTTACAATGCGCCTGAACAATGTCTATGTCGTAGGAGAATATTTCTTCATCGACTTTTCTGTCGAGAACAAGACCAATCTTCCCTTCGATATAGACGAGCTGCGTATAAAACTGCAGGACAAGAAACAGGAGAAGGCTACCAATGTCCAGACCATAGAGTTGAAGCCTGCTTTCCTGCTGGACCGCAGTGTCAGCTTCAAGAAGAATTACCGCAACGTTGTCGTGTTGAAGAAGATGACCTTTCCAAACGACAAGGTGTTGAGTCTGGAACTTTCCGAAAAGCAGATTAGCGGTCGTACAATCTCCATCAACGTGGATTATCAGGACATACTGCACGCTGATTCCTTTGATACCTTACTATTAAAATAGAAGCTATGGATATATACGGTTTTTTACAGAAGAACAAGAAGATTCTCATAGAGATAATCATCTTGGCAATCTTCATCTGCTGCTGTCTTCCCATCAAGGCACAGCGACACGGCAGCAGCATAATGGTGGGAGTAGGGGTTTCCTATCCCTCTGGGGTGGAAGGAGGCATTGCCTTTGAGAAAGAGACCAGCTACCATAACGCATGGGAATTTTCATTGAACTACTATCTGAAATATGCCAAAGACGAGACTGCAGGGTATATCACGAGAGAATCGTTCTGGCACAACTACAATATATGGACGATTGGAACCGTCTACAAGCCTTGTGTCAGCAGAGGTCGCAACCATCACGGCAATTTGCGCATCGGTGCTTTCGGAGGCAGTGATAAGCAGCATTTTGTCGGTGGTGGCACGATAGGCTATGAACATACCTTCAGGTTGTATGACAACTGGGGTGTCTACTTCTTGGTGAAAGAAGATATTACAGCCAAGTCGGAAGACCTGTTCCGCACTGGCGTGGCCATCGGCATCAAGATACCATTAGAAAAGTAAGAGTTATGACAGCAACGAAACAAGAAAAGAAACAAAGCATCGTGCTGCTGCTGGCAGCATTGCTGCTGACCCTTTCGTTGGCCTCTTGTTCAGACTACAAGAAGCCTGACCCTACGGTTCGCGTCGGCTATCTTCTGTTGGACAACCACAACTGCGTGAGCTATGACAGCTATCGTGCAAATCCAATAGGAAAGCCAGTAGGGGTCGTCTTTGCCCAAAAGACCGCCGACCACCCTGTATTGGCAGTTATGCTCGACGAGTTGAATGAAACCTTCTGTGATTCCGTCGGTATGGCAAATGGTACCAGTGGGGAATTGACGAAGTATGACGGCTTTGAGAATACCATGGCAATGTACAAGAGCTATGATGAGAATACTCACCATGGAAGTCCCTTGGCGATGAAGATGATGGCTTATCATGAAAACGGTCAGAGTGATTATATTCCGAGTGTTGCGGAAATGCGCCTTTTGTGCCATGCTGCACCTGTCATCAACAAGGTGATTGCAGAGTTGGGAGGCACGCCTTTGCAGCTGTCAGGAGATTGCTGGTATTGGACCTCTACCGAAGTTGCGAGCAACAAAGAATTGCATGCTTGGCTCATATCTTCTGTCAATGGTGGCATCTTGGCAACGCCGAAGAACCAGGCGCATCGTGCGAGGGCGATAGTGAGAGTAAGTTATACAGAATAAGTTGAACTTTAAAATTTACATATTATGGGAGTTTGGAGTAATGCAGCAAAAGCAGTAAGCAATGGTTTCAGCAAAGGTATGAAGGGTATTACCAATGTCTTTAGCAAAGAAGCTAAGGTTGCAGGAAAAGCCTTTGCAGAAGAAACGAAGACTTCGGCGAAAGCCTTCGCCAGTCAGGAAGTCAAGACGGCAGCAAAGACCGCTGCTGGAGAGGCAAAGGCGGTGGTTGCGGAAGCAGGGAAGGGTGCACAAAAAGCAGGAAAGGCCTTTGCTGGTGAAGCGAAAGCCGTCGGTGCGGAAGCAGGGAAGAGTGCCAAGGGTGCAGCAAAGACCGCTGCTGGAGAGGCAAAGGTGGCTGGTGCGGAAGCCAAAGCAGGAAGCAAGGCTGCCAAGGCGGTAGGCTCTGCTCAAAAGACGGCCCATGGTACGCAAAAGGCAGCCTCTGAAAGCATTCAGGGTGTTACAGGTGGCAATGCCACAGGTACTGTTGTCAGCGTGGAAGCTGGAAAAGGAACCAAGAATACTGCCAGTGCCGCCGTGAAGGGTCTCACCAATGGCAATGGCGTGATGAACAATATCGAGCGAATAGGAGGTTGGGCTGGAAATGTTGCCACTTGGGGAGCCGAACACCCCTTGGCAGCCTTGATGTACTCTTCTTTGGCTTATAAGTTCTTCACAGGAAACAAGGTTCAGGACTTGGCTGTGGAGCTGTTTACCGATAAGAACACTCCAGAACATTCAAAGACGCCTGCTGGGATATTGAAATCTTCCATTTTTGGTGAAGAGCCGATAGTAGGCTTTGCCGTTGATTCCTTCTTGGGTCGCGGTACCTATGATGGTATGACAGAACGATACAGGTACATCGAGCAGGAAGGCGTTGATGCTTATCGTGCCGGCAAGGAAGGTGTACGAGGCATTGGTGGAGAGCTGCTCGATGGCTATAATCTGGCAAAGAATTCCGTAAGGTCAGGTGTCGAATATTTCCGAGGCAATGGTCTTGTAGACACCAATGGCATATATACAGACCCTACCGCCCCCAACTATCCTTATGGTGCAGCCTACCAGCAAGGCTCTGTTCCGACACAGGAACAGGCATTTGTGGGCAAGGCAAGGGAAATTGCAAAGAATATGACGGGGCGCAATGTTTCACTGATGGATTTGGGAGAATTGGGTTTCGGTGCGTGGTCATTGTTCTCCCCTCAAAAGATGCTTGTAAAACTGCTTGGGTTGGGGGCAAGTGCCCATGCTGTTTCAAGAATCAACAACAGGCAGGCTCCTCAACAAGTTGCCCTTGCGCCATCGGTACAGCCGCTGTATGGCAGCATTCCGTTCAATGACGGTGTCCGTGAAGAGCCAGTAACAGTACAACGTTCTCGATAATCAAACAACAAGTAAATATGAGTGATAAAATGAATTACAAGGAAGCATTTCTTGAATCAGCAAGTGGCTATATGATGCCCTTTTCCGTTGAAGAGAATGAAGAAGTGAAAATCATTCTTCCTTATGGCGAACAGATGCACCCTACAAAAGGTGTCAAGTTCTTTCACCATGGTGTGGACTTTGCCGTAAAGGAAAAGCCACTTTATGCCATGGCGACAGGAATGGTGATAGGAGTGGGCGAAGATGCTGACCATAAGAAATACATCGTGGTTCGCTATGGGAAGTATGATGTTACATACAAGAATATTTCCGCATCGTATGTCCCTTATGGTGAAACTGTGAAGGCTGGTAAGATTATAGCCAAGTCTGGTGAATACCTGCATCTTGGTGTAATCTTCGATGACGAGGAAATGAACCCCGAGAACTTCATTGCCATGGTCTGGGCAAACATACAGCAGCTGGCAGCCATGGGAATAGATTCTACTCCTGTCATTGATGAACTGGGGGGAGACATAAAGACTTCGTATGATGACTGTAAAGATGAAATCCTGCTGTTGATGCTGCGATGGTTCCCGTCATATATGAATGAGCTTACCAATGGCAGCTATCAGATGGCACAGAAGACGGAAACAACCTTGCGCAACATATTGACACAGGCAGCCGACCACAACTATTTCTATGAGAGTATGCCTACGGTAGGAAATCCGTTGGGACTTTCAAAGCGCAGCGCACCTTTGGCAGGAAAAGTTCAGGATATTCTGCTGGGTGACTTCCTTGCTTATCTTGCCAGCCGTCATGGTGTGTTTCCATTGTCGTGGTCTGAGCAGCAAAAAAAAAACTTTCTCAGGAAGCAGCAGCCAACGGCATGATGCTGGACCCGCTTGCTGAAATGCAGGTGGATTTTGAATCTTACGATATAAAGCGTGAGGCAAGTGTCTATTTCGATGCTCCAGGAGAACTTTGTTGGACCAAGGCCTGGTTCAATGACAATCCACAAGGGGAAGATGATGTGCAGATACAGAAAGAGCAGGCTATTAAGTTCATCAATGGAGAAATCTCGCTGAATGATTGGTTGTCTCGCTTTTTCGCAAAGCAGATGAATGCCTACAACAAGGCAATACAACAGACACGTCAAACGTTTATCAACAATAACTATTGATTATGGCAACTCCATATAATAATTTAGTGCAATTAGAAAGCGTAACCAATCAGTATTACGCCAAGCACATTGCGCCTATCTTGGAACGTGAGATAAAGCTCATTAAGGAGCATAACACCAAGATAGTGAAAGAAGCGTATAAGGAGGCGAAGAAGAACAGTGCCGAAACTACGTTATCACGTATTTTCATTGGAGGAGAGTTGAGTGTGGAAGCCAATGCCCAGAGCATTGCCAACAGGAAGATGGCAGAAGCTGGCTATGATGCTGTTCTTGACAGGGCGTTGAAGAAAATTTATAGGGATAAGAACATCAATGCGGACTTTGGCAGGCTCACCGCCTATTATGATGCCCTTCTCCATGCAGGCTTGGGTGAGAAACGCTACAAGGAAGCTACTGCAAGGGTAAAGAAGCAATTTGGCAAAGATGAGGAAATAGCGAGCCATTACGTTGGCTTGAAGCTGCAGGAGTTGTTGGTACAGCAACTTGTCAGAAGGAATATGCCAAAGAACGATGTAGAGTATTTTCTTAGAAAAAGTATTGACAATACCATCTCTTTCAGTCTGGCTTCTTTAGGCAAAGCCATTGCTGTGCATAATGGCAAGATGAAACCTACTCCTGTTTCTGACGAGGTTCATGACCGCGCGCTGAACGACTACAATGCCTCTCCTGCTGCGAAGACGGCAGCTTTTCTTGGAGGTTACCTGTTGGAAGCTCCGGTAACAGGTGTTTTCGGTGGTGGTGTAAAAGCTGCAGCAAAAAAAATAGCTGGCTATGAATTAGCCGGAAAAGGAATAGAATATGGTGTGAGCAAATTTATGGGTGGCGATGCCTACATCGACAACATTTCCAACTACAGCAAATTAGTATTTGGCAACACCAAAGTCTTCTCAGCCCTCAATGATGACAGCAGGAAGTATAACAATCATGCTACCGAGAATATGGTGATTATCAACGGCGAGCTTCGTAACAAGATAAAAGGCAGGTCTACTCCCCAGGTCTCGTCAGTGTTGAAAACTTACCGTTCAGTATTGGACCCGGCACGTGGCAGTAGTACGAAACTTTTCAATACGATAGCATTTAGCATTCAGAGCAAGATGTTGCCGATAAAGAGAGATACCAGTATTCCTAAATTCATGCTGTATAACACTTCAAAGGCAAACCGTTCATTGGCAGCTACATTCTATGCCCAGATGAAAGATATGTCAGACAAGAAATTGTCTGAAAAGGTTCTGAATGGTAGGAGGGTTACTTTCAGTTATGTGGCGCAACGAGCCTACGACTATGCACGGGCTGCCGTCGAAGTGGACAGGCAGTCTTTAAGGGTAGGGAAGATGAACAGCAGTGTTCTTTTGAAGAAGACATATTCTGATCTTTCCAAACTCCACGTAAGGGTAGACACCCAGAGTGCCGTTCCTCGTTGGATGTTCCAGAAATCCTCTGGTGAATGCAAGAATCTTTCTGGCTATTTCTTGAAGACTGCAAAGAAGATGTCAAACGAGCATCTTGACACCTACAAGATAAATGGCAAGACTTTTACGCTCCAACAAGTGGCGCAACGAGCCTACGACTATGCACGGGCTGCTGATTCCTTGGACCATCGGCAGGGGAAAGCCACTGTTTCCGTAAAGACAGCCTTCAAAAATGACATACAAAAGACAGCTGGTATCACTATGCCGAAAGAAAATCACAAGAAAGAAGAGAAGTCCAGAGTTTCGTCATCAGGCAACGAGGTAAAGAACAACAGTAAAGTTGTTGCCAGCGATAAGACTGCCCAACAGGGGAAAGAACAGAATCCTCGTGGACAACAGGTTTCTGTTTCGCCACAGCAGCAAGGACACCCTCACGACCGAAATAACTTTACAGAAGGGCAGATACCCTCTAATATGCAGGGTTGGTCTTCTGCCATTGACAATATGGGAATGGGAGAAATGAGCGACATGCGTAGGAATATGGGGTATGTCATTGCGATGTTGCCCGATATGCTGATAGGTATGTTCACAGGGAAAACCCCCAACTTCAAGCTGGAAGACAACCTTCTTCCTCTTGCCTCAATTTTTGGTGGAATGTTCTTCAATGGCAGCCCTTTGGCACGTCTTTTCTTGCTGGCCTATGGAGGTTCTGCTTTATTGAAGAACTCCAGCAAGGAGGTGTTGGGCAACCTTGACGGTTCAGCAGGTAAGACCACCCAACGAGTATACAAACAATATGGTGATGAAATGTTGAACCCCAGAATTGTCCAACCGGTAATGAAAGGAAACACTCTTGTTGCTTCAATCGATGGCAAGCCTATGGTGATAAGAATTTCCAATACAGCGGTAGATGCTTATGAGAAGGGTGCTATACCCCTTAACACATTGGCGAATGCCGTGTTACAAAAATACGATGCTTCCAATAATACTGTTTCTTCTGGTTACGAAAGTCAGATAAGCAAGCTGGAAGCCGGACAGCAAACTACTATCGGTCTCCGGTAGTTAGTTTATCAATCATATATTACTTGTATTCCCTCTTGGCCACCTCGTGTGTGTCGAGAGGGATTTTTACTTTTGCAAAGTTAAAAAGTGATAAACACTTGCCATGTTTTAACATATTCATTACCTTTGTATATAATTAACTAATACATATAATTATGAAAAGAATATTACTTGCTCTCGTGGTTACGATGCTCACATTGTCTGTTTCTGCACAAATAAAGAAAGCTGATGATGGATATTATATTTATTCAATGTTTTCATATCCTTCAATTGATATAAAAAATAAGGAGGACTCCTATGCACCGCTTTTTCGTGTTGTCGCCTTTAGCAAAATAGCCCTTGTTACAGAGAATGGTAAAGCTGTATTGTTCAACAGTGGTGTTGCTGCTAAAAATTACCTTTCCTTGAAAGGTTGGGAGTGTCTGAGTTCTGGAACTTTAGTCAGTTCTTATCGTAAAAAGGTAACAAAAGAAGAGTTGGCTCGTGAAGTTGAAAAATGCAAGATACTTTTGGAACCTGAAGAAGCAATAAAGGCTTATACAGAAACCGTTAATTCTAACCCTACATTGGCAGGTCATAAAATGCTTCATGTTGTTGGGCAGACCGATTTGTAGTACTCGTGTATTTTTCTACCATATATTTGAGAGACAGTCTTATGGCTGCCTCTTTTTTTTTGCATAAAAAAGGAACATTCTCATTGAGAGAACATTCCTGTTTGCTAAAATAGCTTTTTATGATGGTCGTGCGACCAGCCATAAGCGTCCTTGTAATTGCTATCACCACGCTTACGCTTCTTTCTCTTCTTGCCACCACCTCTGTTGTCCATATTGCTTAGGATTGTTGATGCAACAATTACCCCTGCGAAAAAAAGATCCATATAGTAAAATTTTTTAAGTTATTAAATTAATTATCTATCTCTTTAGGGCTACCTCCATATCATGAAGTTGCCTATGTTTAAGTTTCTTATTTTCCGAAAACTCCACTCGGAGGATTCGGTAGTTTGTGATAAGCATCTGAAAGGATATTGGTTGCCACTTATGCTGTCAAATCCGTATGGATTGTCCAGTTCGCTTCCTTACCATTCCTTTTATGAAGGCTGCCAAGTTTCCCTTGTTTTCTATCTTCGTTCTTTTATCACATTGCAAAGATATGTCTTTTTTTTGAATAAACAAAATAAAATAATGATAATTGCATTTATTTTTGTGATGAGAAGTAAATATACCCTCTTTTTGCCATATCACAGACCCATTTTGAAATATTCTTGGGTTGCTCTTTTTTCAGGAAGCTATCGAGTTTGGCATCAATACTGATGGTAATCTGTCTTACAGGTTTCCTTACCTTCAGACGAGGAACCTTGGCATCATCTAAAATCTTGTATATCGTATGAGCAGACTTTACGCCTGCCTTCCGCATAATATCCTTTATGGTGTTCTCACCTTCAAGATAAAGCTTTATGACCTCTTTCTTTTTGCTATCCGCCGTTTCCCTCATTTCTTTGTTTTTTATCAAGAAATCCGCTGCATCTTTTAAGGAAGCTGCCAACTCCATGATATTGACATTTTCTTTTACTTCCATTCTCCACTTTGGTTCCTCTCTCCTGTATAGATAATGTTTTTATCATCTTCTCTACATTCAATGCCATAAGTGTCATCAAATAATTTAGAACTGTGATACTTCACACCCCACAATCCTAACTCACCAATTATCCTTGCCAATTCATTTGGAGATAATTCAGGCATATTTTCGAGCATGGTTGGTTTTTGCGCCTCATTAAACTTTCCGTCTTCAAAGACAATCACTATACCATATTCCGTATCTGTCAATACCCAGCCGTTAGATTGAGTGTTACTTGGCTGTATTATGTATTTGTTCATAGCCATATATCAGATTTCTTCTCCTTGCAACAAAGCAGTCTTCACTTCACCCAATTTGCTGCCATTATATTGCAAAGATACACATTTTCTTTGGATATACAAAATAAAATAATAACAATTATGTTTTGTTTCGTGGAATAATTATATCAATATTGCATTGCTATAATGATGTAATTCTATAATGATATAATGTTATATGGTATATCATTATATCAATATCTATTATCTGAAAAGTCATAACACTATCATACACAACCAACTATCGTCTTGAAATGCGTTTCATACCACGATTGCAAATAATCGTGAAAGGTTGTTTTTTAACATTTGCGACACGGAAAATAAATTAAATTGCACGGAAAAACTTTTTAAAGTGTTAATATAAAACGTAGGTTGATTTCGGTGTATGCTATATGAAGCATAATAGTTTACTTTGTGCATATATTTAGATACTAAGATTATGGCAAACGATGCAACGAATAATAGAAAGGAAAATCCAACTTATCAGAAATTTACTGATAAGATTCTATCCTTGATGGACCAGATTACAAATGAGGATTGGGAACAGGGCTGGGAGAAGGGAAAGCATATCATAAATGCTGCTCCGGAGAGCATCAAGGAAAGGAAGTATACAGGAATCAATACTTTCGCACTTATGCTTTCTCAAATCGCCAACAAGTACGAAATACCGGTCTTTATGACTTTCAATCAAGCACGAGAGCTGGGTACCCAGATATTGCCAAATTCAAAGGGTATTCCTTTGATGAAAGCCAATCCCTATTACTGGGACAAGGAAAATCTTAAAAGGGTTTCTCCTTCCGATTATGAGAAGATGCCGGAAACGGAAAAGGAGAATGTTACGATGAAATATGGCACTCCTACTTCTTTTACGGTTTTCAATATTTCACAAACCGACTTGATGACCGCCAACAAAGAGAAGTATGATGCGATAGTATCACGCTTCCAGCCATACATACCAACGGAAAAAGACACCGAAGGTATGTATAAGAACGCCGAGTTGGACAGAATGGTTGAAAAGGACGAATGGGAGTGCAAGTTCAATAAGGTCGGGGAAAGCAATCGTGCATATTATAGCGTTTCGGGAGATTATATTATCGTGCCGGCAAAGCATCAGTTCAGGAAAGGCGTGAATCCTTTCGTAGAAGGTCAAGAGTATTATTCGACCTTAATCCACGAAATGGCTCATTCTACTGGTGCTGAAAACCGTTTGAACCGCGAAATGAAAGGTGGCAAGTCTACCAAGGCGTATGCGAAAGAAGAATTGGTGGCAGAACTTACCTCTGCTTTCATATGTCAGCGACTTGGCTTTGATAAGAAAATACTGCAGAACAATGCAGCCTATCTGAAAGGTTGGTTGCGAGCATTGCGGAACGATCCACAGGAAATTGTAAGTTCCATGCGGAATGTCAATGCTGCTTCTGAAATGATATTGAACAAGATGGAAGAGCAGCGCAAGAAGATAGCAGAACTCTCCGAAGAAAATAAACAAACATCGGAAGTACATCAGGAGGCACCGGTTGAGCATTTGCTCTTTAAAGAATCTGCCACGGAAGAAGAAATAAAATCTATCCAAGACAACAAGAAATACCATCTTGACGAAACGGATAGTAAGACAGAGTATGGCCATATCTTTTACCGTATTGTCGCCCTGAAGGATTTTGCTGATGTGAAAGCTGGCGACAAGGGCGGTTATGTGGAGAGTGAGGACAATCTTTCCCACGATGGTAATGCCTGGGTATATGATAATGCCAAAGTCTGGGGCAAAGCCTTTGTTTTCGGCGATGCCAAGGTTTCAGGCCTCTCTCAAATTTTTGGTGATGCTAAAGTTGGGGATAGGGCACGTGTGGCAGACTTTGCCCATATATCAGGGTCCGTCAGTGTTTTGGACTCTGCCTTGGTCAATAAAAATGTCCATATTTACAACAACTCTCAAATCGGTGGTAACGCCATAGTAACAGATAGAGTAAGGGTCTTTGACAACGCCAAAATACAGGATTATGCCGAAATTCACGGTGATGCAAAGATTTATGACAATGCAACCGTCAAGGACTTTGCCGGTGTCTTTGGTGATGCAACGGTTTTTGGCGATGCTGAGATTTCTGATTATGCCAATGTTTTTGCCAGTGCCAAAGTCAGTGGTAATGCAAGGGTTAAAGACAATTCGGTAGTTGGCTATGATGCGATTCTCAAAGGTAACGTCTCTGTCGAAGGTAACGCAAGAATCTATGTCGGTACCCATGAAGGCAATGAGAAAATAGATTATCTAATTAATATAAATTCATTATATGAAAGCAAACAGTCTAATCGATTACGCAATCAAGACAGTAATTCGGTTCACAATATACCGAACGTTGAACAATCTTCTTCGGAGCAGAAGGAAGAAGAGCGGTCTAAAGCATTGAAGACTTCTATTCCAGAAGACGGTGATTTAAGTACCAATGTGGCAGGAGCTGTAAGAAACTTAATAGAAGCAGGAAATATAACTATGGACGAAGCAGTAGGTGAAGCTATGAAAGATGTAGAAAAAAAACGTAAGGTGGAAACAGCACAAAGAGAAGCAGCTGTTGTTGCAGCCGAAGAAGCAAAAGCAAAGGAAAACAATGAGCGTCTTGCCAGAGAGCGCAAGCAGAAAGCCATTGAGACAGCGGAAGCTGGCCGTCGTTCCGAAAAGGAACGTCGAGAGAGTGATAAGACAGATGTTGCCATTGTGAAGTTCGCTATCAGCTCGACTTTGCTTTTGGCAGCTTTGGAAGCTGCCAAGGCTAACAAGGGAGTGTGGCTGAACAAGGCAGGTAAGAGCTCTGCAGAATTTATCAATTTCAAGAGTCCAATCACACCTTACAATCATCTTATGATGAGCCTACACTCTGACAAGAATGGTTACAAGAGCAATATTTACACCTATGGTGATTCTGCTATAAAGGCAGGTATGCCGATGAATAAAGGCGAGAAGGCCTTGCCTTTCAATTGGGTGGATTGGAAATATCAACATAGTGCGACGAAAGAAGTCATCACAAAGAACGAATACAACGAGCTTTCCGATGATGCTAAAAAGGATTATACCATTCACGGTATTCGCACCCAGCGTAATATTTTCAACATAGACCAGACCCTGATGCAGGCTAAGAACCACGATGGTTATATAGAATTGTTGAAGTCAAGAGGTGAACAGCGCGAAATCCTGCCTGATGATTTTTCTCACAACCCAATAACGCTCGAAAAGGAATTTAACAAGCGTTTTGCCAAAACCATCAATATGTTCTCCAAGGAGGATAATACGATAGAGGCATACGGCCAGTCTGCCAGCTTCCTGGCAAAGCAGCTGTTGATTCCTATGGATAAGGTTTCAGATGGCAAGAAGGAAGTAAACCACGTGAAATTTCCCGACAGTATGTTGGAGAAAGCGATGAACGTGTCTTTGAATGACGACCGCCGTGTGTCATTGATAGAGCGTATTGATGCTCCTGAACTCATAAAGTCATTGCCAAATCCTGATAAAGTGATAAATAAAGCCATAGAAATGGCCAGTGAAACTGCCAAGGCTATGGGTGTGAAGTTTGAGCGTGTAAACGTGTTGCAAGATGCTTTCTACAACGAGGCTGACAATAAATTGACCGTCAGCGATTTTAAGAGTGCCGATGTAGCAAGCCGTCGTACCGATGCACTTGAAAAAGCCAATGACATATACCGTAATCTTGTTGCTATGACAGGTAGCGAGAAACGGTTAGACCGTATGGGACGTTATGGCTTATTGCCACAAGACGAGTTGAAATACGAGAAATTGGTGCAGGAATTGGCTGCTGGTGTCCTAATGACACGTCAAGGACTTCCTGCTACCATTTCAAAAGAGAACCGTTCATTGATACCATACTGGGAACGTGAATTGTATGAAAGCCCTAAAAAGCTGGAAGCCATTATTGAGAGAGATGTGAACAATGCCGTTGAAGTCATTGACAAGAACTTGCGAGGTGTAACGTTAAACTACGAGGCAATCCGTAACAGATTGCCAATGAAACAGGAAATGCTGACACCGAAGGAATATGGAGTAACGGAAATGTTGTCGAACTTCCCTAATGAGAAATCCAAGGAGGTGGTGATTGTCAAAGATGTCAAGAATGGCATTGCAGATGTTATCCTCCCCAAAGGTGCTTCTCTTGAAATGGGCAAGGAGATTTCCGGTATTCGTAAAGACCGTATTGCCACTGCCTTACGCAAGGAAGGTGTGAAAGACGTGAATTTCTTCAATTCAGGCGGTGATTTTGCATTGAAGCAGAAAGACAGTTATTTCAGAGACAAGGAAGTGTCTTTAGGTCGTTTGAAGCAGTATGAATTTGTGGAACGTCGTCCTTTGGAAGTACAAAGTAAAATCAAAGAAAGTAAAGAGGTCGTCATTGAGAAGTTCACTCACTTGAAAAATGAAAAGGGTCATTATGAACTCTTTATAAAACCCAAAGGTGAGCCTTCTTTTGCTGTGGAAATGGTTGCAGAGCAACGACAGAAGTATTTTGCTTTGAGAAAGGAAGCCAACAACAACGTTCCGTCAGCTCAAAAGGCTTTAAGTGATATGGCGAAATACTATTACAATATAGCCACCGAGAAGCCAGAAATAAAACATGATTTGATTATGCCAAAAGTTCCAGAAAATATTGATATAACCAAAATAGTACGACCTACCATTTCCAAAGACGAAAATGGCAACAAGTATGTAATGGCCACTATCAATAATAAATTCGAGAAGGCTCCAGTAACAAATGAACAATGGCATAAGATGTGGTTAGCCGATGATATGCCAGCATACAAGAGAGCTGTTGCAGCAGTGAGTTTCGCACCAAAGATACTGCAAAGTCAAGAAGTTGAAAAAAAAGAAGAACAAGTTGCGGAGACAGAAAATATGGATAACACCCAGGCCAAGAAGTATCGTCTTGATGAGACGGACCGTATAGACTTCTATGGTCATACCCTTTACCGTATTGTCGCCCTGAAAGATTTTGCCGATGTGAAAGCTGGCGACAAAGGCGGTTATGTGGAGAGTGAGGACAATCTTTCTCACGAGGGTGTTGCCTGGGTGTATGACAACGCTCACATATATGACAATGCCAAAGTCTATGACAACGCCAAAGTCAGTGGCAACGCCGAAGTTTCCGACAATGCCCAAATCCGCTATAAAGCTCGTATTTTTGAGAACGCTAAAATTTCTGGTTCTTCCCTAATCAGTGGTCTTGCTACTATTTCAGGCGACGCCCAGGTCAGTGGCAATGCTCAAGTTTATGACTTCGCAGCTGTTTCTGGCAGTGCTCAAATCAAAGACAACGCCCGAGTATATTCTTTTTCACGGGTTTATAATTCCGCCCAAGTCAGTGGCAATGCTCACATTTATGATGAAGCTCAAGTTAAAGACAACGCTCACGTTCATGGCTATACTCAAATTACTGGTGATGCTAAGATTTCTGGTGATGGCGAATTGAATGTTAATTCTACCATAACCGAAGATGTTGTTCTTAGCTCTGACCGTAATGATTCTGCAAGCGAATCCGAATCTTTATCCGTTGAAGAAAGCAGGCGTAAAGGTTTAAGTAGATAAATATGTCAAAGTTAAAAGAAACATTTTTTGAGAAAAATGCTGATATAGCAATAGACCAATTTGTCAAATACGGTATTCCTGCTTCTGTTACTCTTGCTCAAATGAGTTTAGAGAGCGGGCAAGGGACAAGTTCCTTAGCACGAGAAGGAAACAACTATTTTGGCATCAAGGTAGGTTCGGGGTGGCAGGGCGACTATGTTATTCGTCATGATGACACTCCGACTGACAAGTTTCGTCTATATTCTTCCGTCATGGACAGTGTCGAGGACCATAGCAGGCTTTTATTGAATCGATATGCCAAATTCCTTCCCCAAGGAAGCAGTATCGACCCAAACCATTGGCTTGTTGCTTTGAAGAAAGGAGGTTATGCTTCTGACCCCAACTATGGCAGTAAATTGGCAACCGATATAAACTATTATAATTTAACGAAATATGACCAGATGGCCATCAGCCGTGCCAAGGAACAAGGAGTGGAAATTGGTTATATGCTAAAGGGTGGAACAAGTCGGAACAACAATGTCCTCTCATCAGAGCAGTCAGATAAAAAAGATGTCAATCTTCGCCTTCTGACCAGATTGGAAGGACAAAGGTGGTGTCTTCCGATAGATTTCACCAATCTTTCCGTTCCTTCTGGTGGTTATTTCGGTAAAAATCGTGGGAACCATTCCCATGGAGGTATAGACATTTCTACAAAGGGACAGAAACTGCCAGTCTTTGCAACAGAAGACAACGGTACCATTGTCCGTGTTGCACCCAATAATGGCAATGCAGGCAATATGATAGTCGTAGAATATGACAGAGACGGTACCAAATGGCGCAACACCTATATGCACTTGGACAAGTTCAATGTTCAAGTTGGACAAAAGGTCAATGCCGGCGACCAGATAGGCGTGTCTGGCAACACAGGAAAATCTACTGGTCCCCATCTTCATTTTGAAACAAGTTATGAGTATGCCGGTAAGTGGCATAAGACAGACCCTGTTCTGTATTTAAAGGAATTAGAGTTTCGAATGGAAAAGGATATTCCTTTAAAGATGAACGGTAAAGACCTGATAGCTTCCACCCCGATAAAGTATCAGTATTCCGAAAGTCTTACGAGAGCATATCAAGACCAGGATTATCGTAGGGGGCTTTCCAATGACCCCTCTAAATGGTTGAACAAGTCGATGTTTTCGGAAGACCCTGATGCTGGCAAGGATATGTTCACCGGACTTTTAGGAAAGATGTTCTCCCATGCCTTTACAATTTTAGGAAATATAAAACTTCTTGAAGTTCAAGAAAAGATGACAGCTTTAGAAGCAAAAAAAGCCCCTAAAGAGGAAAATAAAGACGAAAAAGAGGAAAATATCCTCCGTCGCAATCGTGAAGCTGTTGATGCAAAGGCTATGAAACAAGATGTTTCTATCAATTATGAGAACAATGTTCCAAGAAGCCAGCAACAACAACAGCAACAAGAGCAGCATAATACTGCTCGCTTGTCTTGATAATATAAATTTCATTATAATAATTAACAAGTTAATATGATTAAGTGTAACGTTACAGTATGTGGAATTATTAATTACTCTGCTGTTGAGAAAGAAAGTAAAGACGGCCATAAGTTTTTAACTTTTGGCGTTTTGGTACCATTGGAAGGAAAAGACGGCACAGGAGCCGAGCTGCAGATACATGTCTCTGCCGAAGGTGATGGCGGAACCAAATCCCAGTATTCAACAGGTCGTCATGTCCTTATTAATGGAAATTTGATGGTCCGTGCATCAGAAAGAGGCAATTATTACAATCTCCGTGCTGAAAACATAGAGTTTTGCAAGTCCACTGAAAATTATCGTATCAGTGGTTCTATGGATTTCAAGGGTAAGATACACGACGATGTAAAGGAACACCATGGCAAATCAGGAAAAACTTTTCAAACCTTTTCAGGATTTTCTTCTGACAAGGACGGTGATAATGTCTATTTTTCTTGGGTTCGTTTTCTTTCTCCAACGGTTATAGATGCCGAATGTTTCGGTAAAGGAAAGTATGTAGAGGTCAGTGGAGACTTCACCATCAATATTTTCAAAGGTAACATTAATCTTGAATGCCGTACCAACGACATAAAAGAGTGGAAACTTCCTGTGAAGTAGTCCTTTGAAGAAAACCTGTTAAAATTTGTGCCATTTGGGTAGTTTTCTACCCAAATGGCTTTTGTACAAGTAATTTATGTAAAGTGATAGATATTATGAGTGGTATATTAAAAGGGTGGGGGAGATATTTCAAGAAAGAAACTCCACCAGAATCTAAGAAATTAGAATTTCCGAAAGACTTTTTTCTGTCTCCTGAACAAGTAGAACATAAAGCGTCGGAACTTGAAAAGTGTAGTCTTATTGAAAATCTTGCCATTACAGAAGGATTGATGCTAATCAGGCAATATGGGAACATGCGCGGTAATTCTAATAAGGAATATCCTTCCATACGCTGGACCAAAGGTCTGTTGATTTTCCATCTCGGTGGACAGGTTATTGAAGATACGGCTGACAAGCAAGTGTCAAAGCTACTTCGTTTGGAAAAGGAAGGTTATGATATTCCATCAGCTTATCAAAAGCTTATTGTCAATACAACGGGTAGTAGTTATGTTGGGAAATACTATAAGAAAAATATAGAGAATACTGGCAGTATTCTAAAAGTAACTCGATTCTCTGGTGTAAAAAACCCCTCTCCGAGTTTTCATGTGGAAATTTATCCCAATAATAGCTATGTTGTTAGAGAAGAGACTACATATACTTTCCAAGAACTTACCGAGTTCATCAAGGAAGGTCAATTGATAGAGTTGGTTAATAAAGAATTGTCGCATTGGATAAATCGTGTGAAGTCTTATGACAAGACAAGGGATAAAATGAAATATATTCTTTCTTTGTTCTTGGAGAATGAAGAATATGAAGAAATGTTTGCTGATATACACAAGAAAGTCATAACCTTTTCAACTGGTGATAGGGTGGTCCCTCACCAATGGATTATCAGCAAGCGTAATGGCAAGGAATTTATCCGTATTCTCTATCACCTTATAACAGATAGAGAGACGAAGGTAATCAATATTGATATGGAAAACTGTATCAAGTACCCAAAGTTCATCAACCTTTTACATGATGTGGTAAAACATTTTGAAGAAGAAAAGAAGATAGCCTTTTTCATAAAGACCTTCGGCAACAGTTTTGAGAAAGAATATATATTGAAATTCATGCCTGGTACTGAAATAACCGTTGATGGTATAGTTTGTGATACTGTAAGTGCTTATCCAGATGGTCATTTGAAAGTGTTTCAGTCTACAACTTTTAGTATTGTTCCATTAGATAGAATAGACTTGAAGCGTCTTTTAGACAATGTGCTGGTAAGAGGCAATGAAATAATAAATACCTTGCTTAACAAAGAAGAAAAACAGTTTCCGGAAGAGCTAACAAGCGATATAGAAAAGAGCAAGGACTATATTTCAGAGAACCTTCAGTATTTTTCCAACTCTGACAATACGGATATCAGTTTGGAAGGCTTATGGCAGAAAATATATGCTGACAGTAAGGTGAACCCAGAAGTCATAGAGTTGGCAACAAAAGCGACACTCTCTTCACTGGTAGAAGATTCAGGAGCGTCCCTGTCAGGTAAGTCCAACGGTTCTGAAAATAAAACCAAAGACGAAAATGGCAACAATAATTCAGGAAAAGAATCGCCATCTTCCGATGCAGTTCCTCCTGATAGTGAAAACAAAGAAAGCGACATCGCTCCACCAGAGAAAGAATCTGATACTACTATCGATTATGAATCTCAGAATATTTTTACGTCAGAAAGAAAAATATCATCAACAGGTATTACCCCTTCTTTCAATAATGAAAAAAGCGATTCGGCAGTTTTGTCAGATGAATCCAGTCAGGAAGAAGAAAGCAGCCCTGCTGTCACTTCTCCTGATAGTGAATACAGACAGGTAGAAGAAATTGAAAGTGGCTGGAGAGATAACAATCTAAATGCCAAGAAACAGGAAACTCTCTTGTTTTATGGAAAGCTCATATCCGAGAAATTGTCTCGTCAGCTGGAAGACAGCCAGCTTCCTTGGGTAGACCGTAAAGATGGTCTGCCATGTAATATCAATGGAAAGGTATTTGAGGGAGCTGCAGCCATTATATTGTCATTGTGGAAAGAATCCGAAAATTTCAAAACGAACATATACTTGCTTTCCTCTGAAATCAAAGAGAATGATTTGCTGGTACGTTATGATGCCCGTCCGATGTTTTTACTCAAAAACGGAACCTTACAGAAGGTATATAATATTGAACAGACCAACTGTTTTGTTGAAAATAAGCGTTTGTACAATCAGCTTGTAAGTAGCATCACAGCAACCAACGCCTCTGTCAAAATCAAGTATGGAGCCTTGGAGAAAGCGTCAGTCGCAAATGGCAGGACCTTATGTGTCAATGGTGAGGTAAACTTGCCCAAGTACATTCATGCAAAAAAAGAGATTGTCATAGCCGAAAAAGGAAAATATGAAGATGTAGATGATTATTACAGGGACTTGGGCATTGTAACAACGGAAGCTATCCGAGAAGTTGATATTGCATCGTTGCCTTTAAATTCAATGATAACAGAAGACCTGATAGCTTTGTTAGGTTCAGCTATGATAAGTCAAGATTGTAGGTTTAACGCTACTAATTCCTCTTATATAAGTCTTTGGATAAAATGGCTCAACGAATCACCTGACTTTGTAGAGCAGCTGCTTACCTGTTCGGAAAAGGCTTTTCAGAAAGCCATAAAGGAATAGTCAGTAAAAAAAGAGAGTGTAAAGTAAATTATAGAAATTTACTTTACACTCTTGCTTTCCTGAAGAAGTATCTACTTTTTCAGTTTTTCTTGTAACTTTGTTAAAGTTTCCTTTACCGTCTCTTCTGTGATAATGCGTAAATGGGTGTGGGGGTGGTTGAATACGGCTGGAATGATATTGGCAGCAGACCACCAATCGTAGACAACATTATTTCCTACATGTAATTCTTTTTGACACTTCTTTTTGCTTCCAGCAGGATTTTCTAATCTCCATTTTGTAATCTTAATGGCATTTTCAGAAGTAAGACCCTCTATCCAGTTAGGTTTCTTTAACTCGTTTCTTATCTTCTCATCTAACCAATTGTCTTCCTGCTGGGTTTCCTGCTCTTCGGATTTGTGTTGTTCTCCCTTCCAATTTTGCAGTAAGTCTGCATTGTCAGTACTTTCGTACCATTCTACGAATGCTTTTGCATTCTCTTCTTCATCTGTTTTCAGATGATTCATTTCGCAATATTCTATATATCCATTGCGATAGCCCTCGTCTGGAATTTCACGGAGCAGCTCTACTAAAGAACATTCGTTGCGCATATACTTGCGCCACAGTTTTTCTGTTTTCTGCTCGTTTATTCCTTCTGTTTTTTTCCCCATAGTGTTTTTTGTTTTTATAGAATGAGTCCCCTTGCTCTCTCAACATTTTTATCTCCGACACGCTCGAACTCTTCTTTCATTTCTTGGGTGTATTCTTCTTCTTTAATATAAGAAGTGAGTTCATTTTCATTGTTGGTTTCCCAACAGCCGAAGATGCCGAAGTTGTATTTAGGCATTTCTGTTTGTTTCTCTTCTTCCCATTTCTGTTTATCTCCATAGACTAATCTGATGCAATTATCAGCAAACAAGTCTACTCCATAGGTAATGGTGATTCCAAGATTATTCTTGTCTGTCGTTACTCTTTCTCCTACTTCTTGTGGTTGTACTTCTTCTGGAATGCCAAATTTATTGTATATCGTTTTTAGGTTCTCTTCTATTATATATGAAGGAGAATATGCCACTTTGTTGGTCTTTTCGTCCAGTTGGGCGTAGCAGTTTCCCAATTCTGGAACATATTGCAAGATGGCCATGCCATTACGCAAGCTGTTTTGTTCCTCTTCTGTGAAATTCTCCAAATCAGCCGTTTGTTTCTTGGGGCATACCATAAGGTCTGTTCCTTCTTCTGTTCTGACCATCTGAAAGCGCACTGGGATTTTAAAACTTCCATTATCGTCTCCAAGGTCAATTTTGGTCGTTATAGACGGTGTCCATCTTCCACTTAACAGAAGTTCCATTGCAAACTGTGGAAGGTCATCTACCATTTCCTGATTTAATCCATATAGCATAAACTTGTTATATGGAATTTCCGTTTCATTGAATATTCTTTCTTGCATAATAGTATTAATTGTTTTCAGCAAAATTACATCAACCAGCTCAATTCACAAAGCAAAAAACGTCCAAGATTTTATATTAACACTTTAAAAAGTTTTCCAACAAGCATTTTCAACAGATTTTTAAAGTGTTAATATAAAACTTAGGTCATTTTATTTTCTTCCAAAATACATATATCATTTACTTTTGCAAAAACAGAATAATGTTGATAGTATCATTATGATAATGAGAGCGAAAAAACTTTTTTATGTAAATCAGAAACCATTATTAATCCTGCTGTTGTGTACAGTGTTTTCCACTTGCACGTTGGCAGGAGAAATTGAAGATTATTGGGTTGAAAAATACTTTAGCGTCAGTTTCCCTTTGAAGAACATCAAGATTAACTCCTTCTTTGGAATGCGCAACCACCCCACGCTAAAGTCTTATAAACATCACAATGGAATTGACCTTCAAGCACATTACGAAGAAGTAATGGCGATGTTCGATGGTGTTGTTGTCCGGACTGGCGAGGATAATGTTTCCGGAAAGTTTATCACAATGCGCCATGGAGACTACACAGTCTCTTATTGTCATTTGTCAGAAATATGGGTAAAGGAATCCGACCGTTTTTTTGCCGGCGATATTGTTGGTGTTACAGGCAATACAGGCAGAACGTCTGGACCACACTTACATATAACTTCACGCTTGAAGGGAGAGATAGAAGACCCTCTGATACTATTACGATATATCAATGATACCAGGAAAGATGCCTTGCTTGCTTTACGAATCGAAGAAAGTAAAATATTGTCTCCAAGGGATTTTATTGCGAAGTATGCAGGAATGGCAATGAGGCATCAGCAGGAATATGGCATTCCTTCTTCTGTTACATTAGCCCAGATGTGCATAGAAAGTTCTTTCGGTTCTTCCGAGCTGGCGAGAACAGCTTCCAATTTCTTTGGCATCAAAGCATCTTCTTATTGGTTGAACAAGGGTTTGCCTTATGTCGTCCGTAACGATGACCGTCCCAACGAAAAATTCTGCATGTTCGATTCGGCAGAAAGCAGTATGGAATATCATTCACGACTATTATCTTCCAAGCGTTACCGTCGTTGTTTCCTTCACAAACCTACAGATTTCCATAATTGGTTGTTGGAGTTAAAGGCAGCAGGCTATGCAACAGATAGGCATTATGTAAGACGATGTGAGAAAGTAATCAAACAATATAAACTTTATCTTTATGATTATAAAGCAGAAAAAATATAAAAAATACACTATGAATAAAATTTTAATGATATTCTCGGCAGCTTTTCTCCTTTGTCAAGCTGCTACCGCCCAAGTCGTTTATGGTACAGATGAAAGCGATTACGTGCTATCGGGACCGCAAACAATTCCTGTTCGCCAGGGTAACGAGGCTGATCCTTTGGTTTTGGCAAAAAACAGATTGGTTTTTTCTCCATCATCATTTAAGGACAACTGGTTTTTATCTGTAAAAGGAGGTTTTGTCTCTTTTCTAAACACTCCCAACACCCCAACAGACTTCAATGGGCGGACTAAAGGACTTGTAAATATTTCTTTCGGTAAATGGCATACTCCATTTATAGGGAACCGCCTTGCCTTTCAAGGTTTGTCCTTTATTGACTATATGAAAAAGACCCAGAACTATCAGAATTATCATTTAGATTTTTTACTGAATGCATCTTCTTTCTTTAGAAAAGACTTTACCAGTTTGTATAAATGGAATTTAAGTCCCTATGTTGGTTTTGGTGCTGTCAATAATTCTTCATTGAATAAAACTTCATTTGGAGTATCATACGGAATGGTTCTTTCTTGCAATATACTGCATCGGGTAAACCTGTCTCTTGAATTGGGAAATACGGTAACAGCAAGGAATTTCGATGGGTTTGGTAATAAAGGCTCTTTTGGAGACAATCTCCTGTCGGGGGCTATCGGCTTAACTTTCAACATTGGCAGTACAGGGTGGAAGCATAAGGAAATAAAAGATTTCCAGGCAAACAATAATCAAGACGGTGTACACCACCCTGAAGTAATCAACATATATACTGCACGCAACAATTATAGTGGATTAAATTCATTGCATGAGCGTTTAGGTAAAACATTTAAAGATTCAACAGCTGCTTCTCAATCAGAAGAGTTCATCGGCTCAACGATGTTTGGCACTCCTTTGAATGCTCCAATACTTTTTTTCTTCAAGAAAGGCACGACAAAATTGACAAACAGCAATCAGTTGATTAACATTCAGGAGATAGCTGGTTATGTAATGGCCACAAATCAATATATACAAATTATCGGTTCTGCAGACAGTCAGACTGGCAGTGTAAAGACTAACCGTAGATTAAGTGCCGAGCGCGCACAGTATATCGCCAAGAAATTCCGTGAAGCAGGAGTACCAAAGGAACGTATCAATGGTTTGATGCAGGGTGGTGTTAATATGTACAAGCCAGTATCTGCCAACAGACATACCTGTGTCATCATATACAAGAAAGACAACTAAAGGAAACTATTATGGGAACTTTAAGAAAAAACAGAAATCCGTATCAGACAGATATATCGAGAGAACTGCAAGAAATATTGAATGCCAATGGCATGCAGGCGCATATTTCCACAAATAACAAAGGGGATTATATTCTTACGACATATTCCCACAATGCTGCCCAGCCTCGTACTTATAGAATCAGTGATGAACAGGCTGAAAACCTAAGAAACGGTGGTACCAATGCCTGGAATAAAAAAGCCTATGCCACCTTTACAGATATAGTAAAGGACGATTATTACATACCAGGTTCTTATGTTTCTGCCCGTAATGCAGCAAGTCCTGTGAACATGGGGCTCCATGGCTACACCATCGGTGATGGAGAATATGGTTATTACCGTCCACGTTTTGAGAATTTCGACAGTCCTCGTTATGGCCGTTTTTCAAATATAGTAAACAATTTTCTCGGAATACTTGGTGGTGGTGAACCACGTATTCGTCGTATTGAAGGTCGTGCTTTTGCCGATTATGGCAACCCTGTTGTCATGGAACGGCCAGACCGTTATATGAAGCCTGGCGAATTGCAGTCAGGTTCCTATGGATTCTACGACAAGGGAAATCGTCCACAGGAAGTGCTGCCAGATATGAAAATCGAGGTTGCCCCTCGTATTTTAGAGCGACCCAAGGGGCAAGCCACTCCTTTAAATAGTGTATCTTCAAAAGTCTATATGTCTGTTGATAAATGGAAGGAAATACTTTCTTCTCACGGTATCGAGTTCAAGAAAAGTACTGATGAAAAGACGAATAAAGAGGTAGATGTGCTTGTAATTAAATCTTCTTCTGTCAATACCACCAATTTGGAATACACAATAAGTGAAGAAGAAAAGAAGAAGATTTTGGCAGAACAGTTCAAGTCATCAGACTTTAAACAGCAACAGGTAAAATCTGGCAAGGGAAAGGGTAGCAAGTCAAAAGACAATGGAGTGTCTATCGATGAGCGTCTTAGTGTTATAAATGCCGTTATTGCCAAGGATTTTGCTGATAAGATAACGAAAGAGCATTTAAATTCAAAAGACTATATTGATATAAAATTGAAACCTGAAGCCGAGCAGGAGATAAAAGATTTGCTATCTCTTAAAAACGGCAACGGAAAATCCTATGAACCAGCAAACGATATTGTCGAGATAGACAATTTGAGAGAGAATTACCGTTCTGGCTTTTTGGACACTTTCAATTCCATCGCTGTCGTTGATGGCCGTCAGCTTGCAGCTGACAAAGGCTTTTACCTTCCTGTTAAAGATGGGCGTGCCGTGGCTGTCGGCGAGATACAGGCCTATCAGGCACGAGGTGTTGATGGTGATAAATACAAAATGACCGCTGTTATCAACAACAAGGTTTTTTCTCACGACATAAGTCAGAAGGATTATGTAAAGTTCCTGAATTATAACGATGAACATCGTCTAAAGCTATTTGACAAAATCTTCAAGGAAGTAGAGATTAAAAGTGTCTCTAATGGTTTGTTACAGGACCCTGTCAATGCTGTTCGCCTCGATGAAGCAAAGAGTTTCTCTGCATTGAAGGGAGATTACAAGATAGTCGGCAGTTCTGCGGAAGCCAATATCGTCAATGCCTATGCGTTTAAAGACAACACCACTGGGCACTATATGCTCAATATCCAAACTGACAAGGATTTGGGCCAGTGGTCCCACAGAATCACCGAGACGGATTACGTAAAGTTCAGTACGGCCAATGATGATGACAAAGCTCAAATGCTTGGCAAGCTATTTCCTGTTTTCAATTCCAAAGAAGAGAAGATAGAAATCGTAAAGAACGTCCCTGTTGCAGAAACATTTGACCAGAAATACATAGAGCGTCTTGCCAAGTTTGCCAACGACACTATCAACAGAGATGCTTCAAGTATAACGCAAGAGGATATAAAGGCAATACTGTCAGATGAACAGCTTGGTCGGGTAAATCCAAAACTGAGGGAAGCAGCTGAAAAATATGAACAGGATTTAAAGGCTGGAGCTTCCGCTGCTGTTTTAAATACTGATATGGAAAATCTGAAATCAGTAGCAAAGGACATTATCAATCAAGCTGCCATCAATGGCAAAGACAGGTCTACGCCTTCATTGGAAGAACTTCAAGCAGGTGTCAAGAAAGTCCTTTCCGGTGATGCAAAGGTCAATGGTGAGGATTTGAACAATCTGAAAGAAAGTCAGCAATGGCTTCGAGGCGACAACAAGCACGGCCGTGCCGTTGAAGTCGGTGATATTGCCATACGGCAGAAAAGGGATATGGACGGCAGGGTTATGGAAGGTCAGTTTGTTATGAGTGCTGTGATAGATGGCAATGTCATAGAGAAAGACATAACGAAAAAGGAATTTGATAAATTCCGGGCTGTGAATGATTTTCAGCGTATGAAGCTGTTTGACAAAATCTTTCCAGAAGTGAATATGTCCACCAAGCCGGAATATAGAACCAACTTAGGTGCTGCTATCTTAGCAGCTGTCTCTGTTGGTGCCGATATTATTTCCAGTGTAGGTATGCAACGTCCCATGCCTCGCCCTGCTATCTATGAAGAACGGAACGTATTCTATAAGCCGGATGTCGTATCACCAGCTGCTGTGGCTGCTGCAACCTATGCGAACGAAGAGCGCAATATGAAAGATAAGGAAGTAAACGAAGGTCGTGGAATTGGAATTTAATAAACGAGATTTATGAAACAAAATAAAATTCCCCTCTCTGGTTCTCCCAGTTTGGTTTTGAGACCGAGCCTATTGCAGTGTTTTGTAGATTACTGGTTTATCATCATACTCTTTGTAGCTTCTATATATGTTGGCATTTTTGTAAAAATGGAATATGCAAATTTAACAGGAGGCATTGGTTGCCTTATAACCTGTATCTTCTTGGTACATCGTCTGCTCTATTATATGTGTTATACCATTACGGTTACAACAGAACAGATAATAGAAAAGAAAGGCATATTTGGTTGGCAGAAGGAGCATATAGAACTGTTCCGTGTCAATGACTATGATGAGAGTGTGAATTGGCGAGAGCTTTTGTTAGGTTTGAAGACCGTTCATATCACTTCTACCGACAAGAGCCGTCCTCATTTGTATATTATAGGACTTCCAAGGAAATTTGATTTGATTAGTATATTACGAGAAAGAGTAAACCATTGTAAAAATGAAAATAATATTTTTGAATCAGGAAACCGTTAAGATACGATTTGCCATCTTTCTTTTCACAATGATATTTGTAAGTCTGTCTCTTTCTGCTGGTGTTACCATTTCCAATCCGTCAGAATATGCTGTTATAAAAGCAGGTGAAGACCAGTTGCAGAGCACCACCCAAAAGCAATTAGAAGCATTAAAAAAGATTGATGTCAAAATCGCTACACTCTATGGCATTAATTATAAAATTAGAGTTTATGAAGAAAAGTACAACAAATACCTTTCTGCTGTCAGCAGTTTTATGACAGGCATAAAAGCAGGCAGCACCATATATTTAGAAGGAATGGAAGTCCTGTTGGCTTTAAAGGATTTAAAAGCTGCCATAAAGCACAACCCGAATGGTGTCCTTGTGTCTGGCATATCGATGAATCGCCTTTACTTGGACATCGGTGCAGAATTTCTTCGTACCTTTAATATAATGAGCAAGATAGTGGACAAGGGTGGTGATGGAAACATGCACACAGGTGCAGAACGTGTTATGTTCTTGTGGGATTTATCACAGGGAATATCGCATTTACGTTCCAAGATAGAGCAGCTGACATTGATAATTGGTGTCAGTAGTTATGAGGATTTGTGGAATAAGGCTATTACAGGTAAAATTTCTAAAACCAACAAAGTACTGGCAAAAGAATCCATGAAAAGAATGCGAAAAGGCTTGTCATTGTCCATAGCTCTCTTTAATGAGCGAAAACGGCATCATTCAAATCCCAATGGTTTTATAAATAATTTCATTAATTAAGAAAATGAAGATTCCCTATCAATATATATTGCTTTTTCTGTTCCTGTTTGTTGGACAGATGGTATATGCGCAAGTAGACCCAATACGAGCTGCTTTGTTTTTAAAATTAAAGAAAGAAAGCAATAAGAATATCAATGCAACGCAAGGAGCATTGGGTGCGAAGTGGGCTTCTCATCGATTCGTTAAGTCGGAACAAGAGAAAATTACAAAGTTTCAGCGTAAATTCAACAAGTATCTTTCTGATTTAGATACTGCCTTTACGTATGCAGCCGATATATATGCCCTTTACAATGAAGTGCAAACAGCCAAGGAGTCGCTGTCTTTTCTTAAAAAGACAGTTTCCGTATGTCCCCAGAATGTCGCAGCAGTAGCTCTCTCACAATCAAAAAACAGCATCTACAAACAGTTGATTCAAGAAACCTTTGATGTGTTATCCAATATAAAGGTTATATATTGGGGAAGAAAGCCCTCAAAATCACAAAAGAAAGAAATGGATTTACCCAATTTCAATGGTTCAGGAACGGCAATGGAAGGTTTGGGCGATAATTCTGATGTGAACGATAAGAATATCACGAAGATGTCTGTTTATGAACGCTTTGAAATGTGTGATAAGATTCGTGGGCAATTACGTCAGATAAATCGTAAGCTGCGTGCTTTAGCTATTTTAGTCCGTTCAACATCACTTCTTGATATTTGGTATGAAACAACGGGAAAGGTATATAAGCCTAAAGCAATGAAAGAAATTGCTGATTTAAGTTTCAACCGCTGGAAAAGCAGATTGAAGTCGTTCAATAATTATTTCCGAATAATTGCAGCCTTACGGAAGCAAGACTGGAAGAGATAGTATTGTCAAAACTCTTTAACCGAACCGATAGAAATATATTATAGATTTCAACAGAACATTAGAACATAAATAAAACAGTATAATGGAAGAAAGTAAGGAGCTTCAAGGAATGTATAAGATGTTTCGTACATTCATATACATATCCTTGTTACTTGAATTTTTTGTGTTTGCCTTAGACCAAAGTTTGATTAATCACTTTTGGGGATTCGTTCAGAATCTCCATGCGATTTTTGGCAAAATGGGGTTATATCAAAATTTGATATACTCAAAATTAGGAACTTTATTGTTGATAGCCATCACTTCTATTGGAACCAGGAATAAAAAAAATCTGGAGTTCAATGCTCGTAAAATGGTTTTCTGGCCTATCGTCTTTGGTTTCACAATGTTGGTGGCATCTGTTTATTTTTATAGCAAGAACTGGCACATCTCGTTTATTAGGGTTCAGCTTAATATATGGGTATATATAATACTTTCCATCTTGGGAACTATTCTTGTCCATATCGCTTTAGATAATGTTTCAAAATATTTCAAAGGAGGTCTTCTGAAAGACCGTTTCAACTATGAGAATGAGAGTTTTGAACAAACATCAAAACTTGAAGAAAACGAATATTCCGTGAATATTCCCATGAACTATTATCGCAAAGGAAAGTTCCGTGATGGTTGGATTAATATTGTCAATCCATTTCGTGGAACGTGGGTTGTCGGCGTGCCTGGTTCTGGTAAGACCTTTTCCGTTATTGAGCCATTTATAAGGCAACACTCCAAGAAAGGTTTTGCCATGGTAGTTTATGATTACAAGTTTCCTACCCTGGCACAGAAACTGTATTATCATTATTGTAAAAATATAGAAGCAGGTAATACCCCTGCAAATTGCAAATTCAAGATGCTCAATTTTGTTAATGTTGAGTATTCTTCTCGCATCAATCCTATTCAGCAAAAATATATAGGAAACCTTGCTGCAGCTCAGGAGACAGCGGAGACACTTATTGAATCTTTGCAGAAAGGACAAAAGAACACTGGTGGGGGTTCAGAAAACTTTTTTCAAACATCTGCAACTAACTTCCTTGCAGCTTGTATTTACTTCTTTGTAAACTATAACAAGAAACCGTATGATAAAAACGATAAACCTTTATTTCCAGAGTACGAGAAAGACCCCAAAACACATCATCTTAAACTTTCTGGTCGTGTTTTTTCAGACGAGGAACATATTGGAGACCAAAGGTATCAAGTTACGCCTTCTTACTGGCGAGGTGAATATTCTGATATGCCCCATGTTCTTTCTTTCCTGAACCACGATTATAAAGAGATATTTCATGTCTTAAAGACTGACCCGGAAGTAAAACCTCTTTTAGAGCCTTTTATGACAGCCTTTGAAAATCATGCTTTTGAACAGCTGGAAGGTATGATTGGTACCCTTCGCGTTCAAACATCACGTCTTGCAACAGAGGAAGCCTATTGGGTCTTTAGTGGTGATGATTTTGATTTGAGAGTATCGGATCCGGCAAACCCATGCTACCTGTTAATTGCCAACGACCCTGAAATGGAAAGTATCATAAGTGCTTTGAACGCTCTTGCCTTAAATCGTCTTGTAACTCGTGTAAACAGCGGTCAAGGGAAAAATATTCCTGTAAGCATTCTCGTCGATGAGCTTCCAACGTTATATTTCCATAAGATAGACCGCTTGATAGGTACGGCACGTTCCAACAAAGTTTCCGTAACATTGGGTTTCCAGGAACTTCCACAGTTGGAAGCTGACTACGGCAAGACCGGTATGCAGAAAATTATTACAACAGTAGGTAATGTTATATCGGGTGCAGCACGAAACAAGGAGACATTGGAATGGCTGTCCAACGATATTTTTGGAAAGGTTCTTCAGTTAAAGAAAGGTTATACCATTGATAGGGAAAAAACATCTATAAATATCAATGAGAATATGGACAACTTGATACCTGCATCAAAAATCAGTGATATGTTTACAGGTTGGCTGTGTGGCCAGACTGCCCGTGATTTTGTTGTTACAAAAACAGGTGTGAATGGTTCATTAGACATTCAAAAAGCAGAAGAGTTTCAGACAAGTAAATTCTTCTGCAAGACAGCATTTGACCAAGAAGAGATTAAGGCAGAAGAAGCTGACTACGCGAATTATCCGTTACCGATATTTTATGATTTTAAAACACCAGATGGTAAAAAGCGTATATTGGGTTCAAACTTTGTTAGAATAAACCAAGAAGTTTGTAATATGATCTCTAAAATCCAGAAAGAATTTGTCATGTCTTCTGATGACAAGAAGCCAAAAGCTCCTCCCAAAACAAATTAAGGAAATTCAAAAGAAAGGTGTATGTTTATTTCAGACATACACCTTTCTTGTTTATGTATTATCTCGTTTTTTTAGGTAATACCCAGCCTCTTTGTTTTGATACTGCCCGGTTGAATGTTTCCCAAACCTTTTCATCAAGGAACTCAAAGTGCATTGTTCCTTTTTTGAAACCTTTCACTCGGAAGAAAGCCCATTCAAACCATGTGCCGTATGATATTCTTCTATCGTTTAGAAAAGTAGATAAACTCTTTATTGAATCATAATCTTTGCCCATAAGATAGCACAAAGCCTTTACTACATCTTGTATTTTATATTCGTTACTGCTATATTTCAAACCTACATAATTTCTAATGCAGCTAAAACGAGCATCGTAATTAGTCATATCTGGCACTATGAACTTTTTATTCACCATATAATTTGCATTTGTCTTCCATTTCTCTCCAGCGGTAGAGTTTTCTGCAGAGAAAGAGCAAATCATATCGAATGCTTCTAATAAGGCTTTATCCATGCGTTGTCCTGTTGTCTGCATTACCATATTTATGACTTGATAGATATTGTGCATTGTAAATGGAACATTTACTTGTTTCTCAATAAACTTGTTTATTTGTTCACGCAACCCTTGTGTGGCATATTTCTCCATATTCAACTTATTGAAGATGATACGCCAATAATATCTTTGTAGCATCTTCTTATATTGAGTACGGGTGATATTTACACTTTTTCCGTTAGGGTCTACTGTTGCAAAGCGAATAGGAATAAAGTTATATTCTTCGTTAGAAAATTTTGCAACATCATTGATTTTATTGGCCGCTGCCATTGTTTCATCAAAGAGTTTTACTGCCGATGTATATCGATTGACCATATCTCTGATTACATTGTATTGTACAAGTCCTTCGGTTTCGTTCCATTCAAGGCTGTCTTCTTCATTAGTGAACATATAATTAGAAAATTCTTCTTCTCCTTCTCCGTCTTTATACAACTTAATAAGAGAAACAGAAACGTCTGTCATACGCTCTGCATTATTAAAGACTGAGCCAAGGTCTTCTGAACTACCATAAAGCTCAACAAGCTCACATAATTCTTTCCTATCAGAATAATATTTCTTGTAGAGGTTAGAACTATTACATAAAGCTATAATGGTACAGCCTGCAGGAGCTATTTCAAAAGCGTGCTTAATATGGTTCACTCCATCGCTGAAAGGAGGATTCATAACTATATAGTCAATATGGCTTACTTGTTCAGCTTTAAGCGACAAAAAGTCATTTTCAATAATCTGGCATTTGTTGGAAAGCAATATTCTAAGAGTTTCGTCTTTCTCACAAGCTATAACTTCACCTGCGCCATTTTCTTTTAAGTAATCAACGATGTCTCCCTTTCCAGCAGAAGGCTCTAATATAACTTTGTTGAAAATATCTTCGCCTAAAAGCATAGTCTTAATAACTTCAACTGGGGTAGGGTAGAAATCTACATTTTCTTTGAAAAAATCCATAATAATTGATATTTAAGTTGTTATTATTTTATCGGGTATTCCTGAGCTAAAACTTTTCAGTTTTTGTTTTCCACTCATTCATACTTTTTTTTTATTTATCGGTTCAACCCGTCGCTTTTAACTTTTATGTGCTTTCATCAATCAAGGGCCTTGAAATTAAGCCAAA
>ERZ772940.112-NODE-112-length-47459-cov-4.7384_pt1 | contig 47459 bp, 47 predicted proteins | sample MGYA00511682_ERZ772940 | MGnify/ENA primary metagenome ERZ772940 (study PRJEB29015, sample SAMEA2737922) | human oral metagenome | biome: human oral; feature: human-associated habitat; material: dental | place: China | collected 2031 ... | reverse complement strand
TAACATTAAGTTTATAAATGTTAATAATGTAGAGTTAACACCTAAGTGGATATATAATAATGTAAGCTCTATGATAAAGTATGATCTACAAGACTGGGTAGAGTGGCATGTAAGTGATCTCTCCTTACTAGAGCAACCTATACTAGATGTATTATGTATAGGTCCAACAAGGCTAGATGATATGATGTCTAAGAATACCTTTAAGAAAGAGGAAGTAGAACAAGTGAATAAAGTATTTGCGTTAGTAGCGGACTACCAACCTATATCTTATAAGTATTTTAGTCTTATCAAGCCACAAGAAAAGACTTACCAAGATGAGATAAAAGAAACTTAAAAGCTCAGAGCATAGTGTAACTAGCGATGGCTATAGGCCTGAACGTAACTATCTTTAGATAGTAAGTGAAGGAACACCCAAGTGTAGCATAGCTAACGAGGGTAAGACCCGATCGTAGCGTAGCTAGAAAGGGAGTAAAAAAAAGATAGGCTAGAGTATAGGAGTTTACCTATACTCTAGCTGGTTCTTGTTGTCATTTTCTTTCCTAACCTATATCTCTACACGATAGCTATAAGTGAGCTTAACCGTGTAACTTGAACTCTATATAACCAAATATAGCGTTTAATGCTATAATAGTTAATAGGATCAAGCTCAAACCTATTAGATCATAGTAGTCTAACATGGTCTGCTCCTAAGGTGGAATATAGTAGGTAAGTTTCCTTCATTGCTTACCTACTATAAGTATGATATATGGCTATATTTTAATCTAACTACATAAAAAAAAATAGACTAGGTAGGGTATAGTTCCCTACCTAGTCTATATATCTATTTAACCGTTACATTTAATACCGTGCACGGTAATAGCGTATTTAACAAAATCAATATCTTTCTCGACTTGATTTTGTAACTTGGTTATCCTGGTCTCTAGTTCATCCTTGAGACTGATTAACTTACGCGCGATAACGCAAACTTTATAGACTGCGTAAACTACTAAGCTTAGCAAAACAAGATAAGCTGATAGTGGCATGTTAATGCCCTCCCTAGATTTAAGATAGGGATAATGTTTATCTCTTCATGAGCAGTTGTATGCTCGAAACAGAAATATGAAAAGGGAAATGATAAACAGTCTCTAGTAGGGTATCTTACCTAAGATACTCTACTATTATAGACATTCAGAAGGAGATATTATATACCTTCTAGATAATGATATATGGTTATTATTATGCCGGACCATATAAGATAAATAAAAAAAGCTAATAGCTAGACTACCCTATAGCAAGGGTAGTCTAGCTTATATTGTTTTATGCTTTGCTTCTTATTTTCATCTACTTCTAGACACAGCAGATATATGAACACTGTGTGCTAATATAGTTATTTATCAGGGCTTATATCCTGTAAGTTGATGAAATATAAGATAGCTTTCATATCTTTCTGTAGTACACGACAATAAAGATACAGCTGTTTATTCAACTCTTCTCTAAGAAGGGTAACTTCCTGATGTAGTGCGTATATCTTGCGTAATATATACGCTACAACTACCAAAATGATAAGTAGTATGTAAAGGCACATGATGTTCCCTTTGGACGAGGTAGGGATGGCCTTGATAGGCTGTCCCTCCAGTGGCTTATAGCCTAAACAGGAAATATAAAAAAAATATAAAAGGGAAAACAGCTATATAATATATAGCTTTGAAATACAGAAGCTAGGTGTACTATATTATTCTAGCTTCTAGTATATGATATAGGGATGAAATCTACTCTGACCACATATAGTCTAAATAAAAAAAAGATAAGCATACGGTAGGAAGATATCTTCCTACCGTATGCATGAGACTTACCTCCTAGGTTTCACATCGCACATGAAAATCATCTCTATGATAGATAGAGTGTTATCTAACACATGCGTGTCTAACTGATGTACTTTATCTTCTAGCGCACATTTGAGACTAAGGATTTCTTTGTAGATAACATACGCTTTAACAGCGATGTAAACCATTACTACGAAAAGTAGTATATATGCTAACAGTGGCATAATTGCCTCCTTCTAAAATTATTTTAGGCGTCCTCTTGTAGGAACCATTCAAAAAGGGAAATATGAAAGAGGAAATAGTCTCAGGTAGGGTATAACTAATATCCTACCTTTAACTTAAAAGATTAAAATACAGAACAATAATATTTTATTTATTACTGTTCTAGATTATGATATGTGTTTGAGATTTATCGTAAGCACATCCTGGGCGTAGTGTAGCTAAAGCGGGAAACATAAAAAAAATAAACAAGTAGACTAGGGTAGCTAATATTAGCTACCCTAGTCTAGGTCTTATACTATCATTTAGGAGGATTCTTATGGTAGGTGATGATTATAGCAAGTAACGCTAGAACTTAAACACCAGAGCGTAGCACAGCTAGCGATGGTAACAACATTACCAACGCTTTAAATACTATTAATCCACCACGCGGATCATGGGTTAACATCATGCTCCGCTATAAAGACCTTAAGCATAGCTGTTGCTGTAGCAGCCGTCTCTGGTTGTGTCCAGTTCTTATAGATATCTGGCATAGCGTTCCTCTCTAAGAAGAAATGCGGCCATGCTACTGCGTTAACATAACCCACCATTAGCCACTCTTTATACCTAAACTCTAACATAGCTCGTTGATAAATTTCTCGTTTATATCCTAGGGCTTGAAATACTTCTTGAGCTTCACTCTGAGATACTACTGTAAGTAACATTCTAAGGGATTCTTCCTTATCACCATTAGCTAGAACCTCGATGATAGTCTTAAGGTTCTGCTTGAACGGATCTGGATTATCTAACTTAGCATTAGCCCTTTCTGCTAGATCAGACGGTAACCAATAGTTAGAGCTATCTAATTTAGTAACCCTCTCAGATCTAGCTTCCTTAGAGAACTGGTTATGAGTCATCATCTGGTTAAACACGAACATAGGAGCTTTTATCTTAAAAGCTCTAAATATAGGTAGACCAGCATCTCCTATAAAATCCTCTTTAGAGTTATAAGGTATCTTATCTAATGCTATACCTATGTTAAGTAAAGCTCTTAAGTTAGTTTGTACATACTTAACGTTATCTTTATAAGTAAGAAAACTAAACTTAAGTACGAGATTATGTAACGCAGCATCAAACTCATCATCTGTTGGTAGATATGCGCTATCTTTAGCTAGCTCTACTAACTGATCATATGGTAAGATAACAGGACAAAACTCTAATGGCCTAGACGCGTGTTTATGGTAGGTAACTGATATACCACCAGTACTTGGATTTATGCCAGCGTTAAAGCCATTAGGGGCAGCCTCCTCTAGGAGTTGTTTAAACCTTACCTCCGGGTTATTAGACTCTGTTTTACCTCTGCTTATAGATGCTAAATCAGTAACAAACTTTATCCTATTTTCATTACTAGAGTTAGCTTCTATAGCTGGGACGCTAGATACCTCGTCTGTTACATAGCCTAGATCATTTTCTATATTTCTTAACATAACTCTTATACTCCTTCCTAGCTGGGTTTACCATTGTCTTCTCAACATCGAACCACCATGTGTATGTACCATATATAGCACCGCTCATAACCTTAGCATTTAGAAAGAAATCTAAATCATCCTTAGGTTCGTCATAGCTATACATATGCACGTATGCTCTATCAACCCCATTGGATATACGAACAGAGCCGACCCATCTATCGTACCATTCTTTAGGATTATCTACTCCTTGCTCTGGGCTAGCCTTTATAGGACTTTCTAGAGCAACACTATACCTTAGTAACTTGTTATCGCGCAAATAACGCTCGTATGCCACACTAGCTATAGCCTCTTTCTGACACTCTAGCATATATTTAAAATCCATAGTTATCATACCATCTACGCTATGAACATGCGCTATGCCATTATCCACAGATGTATCCGAGGCATAGGTTTCTGTTATACGTCTACCAGCTATGTCTGTAATAGTAGCATAGTGGCATTTACATCTAACGCCGATGACATCAACATCAGATAGATGCGCAGCTAGCCTTACATCACATTCCTCTCCGCCATCTACCTCTCGCATAGGCGTTTGATCCCATAAGACTACATATGGGATAAATGCTACAGATGGTATTATAGACTTATCTACGGCTGCGCCATTAGTACGTAACGCTCTTAGAGCGTACTTATATAGTTCTTTAACATCCATGTTACTTTCCTTTCACGTCTGCTTTCTTATCAACTAGTTTATCTCTAGACTTCTTATAGCTACCAACTGTAGGTTTACCATAATGCATGGCTTTATCTAAGGTAGTTGGCCTAAGACCTAGCCTACGCAGTATCCATAAATTAACCTTACCTAGTAAGGAGGTTGGTTGTTGAAACATATCATATTCCTTAAAAAAGTATAGTATGGGTGTAGCCTAGTATTTATTACTAGGCTACATAGATTATTCATCGTTCTCAGGATCTTCTAAGTCGAATGGTAAGGTGTGCTCCTCTTTCCACTGGTAAAACATTTGTAATGCCTCTGGAATACCCATTATTTCACCCTTGAAAGCAATTTCGGCGTTTGGCACTGCTCCACCGTTTTTATACAACTCGGATATACGCTTATTAATGGTAAAGGTAATGTGCTTAGATACCACCGAATCATTAACACGGTAATAAACCATAGTTGTATTAGGCTCATGAGCCAGAGCCCTAGCATAGATTAAGCTAAGATCGATGTCCTGTGTCTTTAAGCAACGTAGAATATTTAGCATATAGGTATATCCATCTATATGCTGTAATCTGTTATTAAGCCATACTACAGAAGTTCTGCCATGCCACCCTACATAGTGTAGCTGACTAGCTGAGATACCTAGGCTAGGATCTAGCCTATCTCCCTCTACGAAGCCAGGGGTTACTTCCCTGTATATCGTAGGTAAACCAGCCCAGTCTAAACCATATTTATAGGTAACAGTAACATCGAAGCCGATGACTCCGCTTAGGCTATTATAGCCATCGCCTTCAAAGCTAGCAATGGCTCTGCCATATACCCTGCTTTCTTTTATATGCTCATTTACATTTATAGGTGCTACTTTAGTTAGCACAACTTTACATTTACCATTACGTATGGATGTGTCTATAGCCTTTAGTAATTTCTCTTGGCTGTCAGTTAGCTTTCTCATCTTGTTTTCCTTTTAGATTATTTTTAGCATGGGATATGTAATTATCCAACATATTAATCGCCATAGTGTTACCCTCACTCTTGGTAATCATAGGGCACCATTTTTCTAACTCATATACAGAAGCAGGTCTAGTGCTAAGTTCTGTACTAGACATAGATATTACCTCCATATCAACACCATCGGTTACGTCCACGACAATCGTGTTACCAGCTATACCTTTAGGCGTTCTTTGTGGGAACACCTCACTAGCGCTAGCAACATATTGCTTAGGTTTATTATGCCTAAGCATGTACTCTGCTATCGCAGGTTTAACTAATGGATAAATCGGTTGGTCTCGTAGTGTATCTGCCACATCATTAGTGCTATACTCATCGCCATCCTTATTAAGGATAGGAGTTGGTACAGTAATAGTTCTGATAGGGTTTTCATTTTTATCCATACCATAGGATAAATAAGCACCCATCAATACCTCTTTCTGCGTAGCTATATCTACAACCCTACGCTTAACATTAGATACGATTATTTGTATCTCACCGTCTAAACCGTTATTAAACTTGATGTGTAGTACCTGGTTCTGATACTTCCAACCTGATTTTGTAAAGTTCTTAACCCATAGTGAACCTTTTATAGGGCTAAGACTTATAACTGTATCCTCTAGTTGTATCTTATCTACTAGATAAGGCAACAAATCTTTTATCATAATGCTCTCCTTAAGAACAACTTACTTATATATGTTTAATCCCACTTGGCTGTCATGTGGTTATTCGCCTCATTCTCTAGGATAACATCCTTATTATCCTTTATCCATCCCTTAATAAAAGGGATAAGCTTCTTAGCGGTATGAGCAGACGGTTTAAGTAATGATTTCATATACTCTAGCCACCCTACCGCTGTAGTAATGTGCCCAACATTAGGAGCCGTCCAATGATGTTCCTCTATGCCATCGGATATATGGATTTGCCTATATTCGCCCATACTATCTCCTAATATCTTATCTAGGTGAGCTGTATACTTAACACCAAGCTCCTTTCTTAGTTTCTTCCTACATAGATCAAATAGCGTTTTGATAAACACTAGATCTATATTATCAGCGGTGTACGTATAGATCCGATTTTTATAGTGCAGCTCTAGATTACGTAACACCATGCGGTCTACTCTGCCATATGACATATGTGGGGTATACAGGCTAGCTGTTGTGTTTTTACCACAACTAGACTTACCGAGATCACCCTCTAACGAATAATTCGTCCATACATACCGCTGGATGATAGGTATCGCTAAAAGACCCTTATTCTTACCACCAAACATGATCAACATGTCACGAGCACGTAACATATTATCCTTGTTATTATCTACGGTATAATCATTACCTAATAGTACTTTTGTACTAGGTAATTTACAAGTATACTCAAGTACTTCATTAACATTTACTTCCATAGCTCTTTCTCCTTCTTAGTAGCCTTTCTTGTTTTAATACTTATTTCTATCCTTAATACCCATAATAGGACATATACAGATAGCATACATATACCTATAAACGCTAATAATAGTATAGGTAGTATAAGTATAAATACGCCTATACCAGCTGCTAATGCAGCTAGCCAACCTATGATAGGTATATTACCAAATACACTATAAGCTGCTTGTGTTAAGCCAGCTATACATACTATACATATAGATACGACTATAAGTATAGCAAGCTTACGTATAAGCCATCTTTTCATACGTTGTTAACCCCTTTCTTAATTATATCTTAGAACATATATAAACATACATGTTATACACTTATATATGCTCTTAAATAGATGACCTAAGGTATGATATACCTTAGGTACTATTAAATTATTCTCCTTAAAAGAGTCATGCGAGTTAGGTCGTATAGACCAACTTATGGGCTATAAGCAATGTTTAATGACATCGCGAAGCTCTAGGTTCTCACGGCGTAAGATATACACTAGACTACCTAGCGTACCTATACATACGCCTACAATGATAGAAACTATCATCGCATGCCTCCTCTCTACCACTAATATCTAGTGGTAAAATAAGATATAGGATATTATTACATTAGTATCCTATATCTAAAATATGATATGTGTCTGAAATTAAGCGTAAGCACACCAGAGCGTAGCATAGCTAGCGAGGGAAATTAAATCAGAACACATACTCTTAATATTATAAAAAAAACAATCATATCCTAGGTATAGCTTTTATGCTATACCTAGGATATTTATCTTTGCACACCACGTTTAGCGGCAGTTGTTAACTCAGGGTAGGTAACCCACTTAAGGTTATCAGCACTACTATTATCACGGTTACCATCTAGATGTAATATGTATCTTTTATTATACCAGTCATCGTTAGCTATATACGCAGTAGCTACTAGCCTATCTATGCTAACATGATGAGATACACCATCCTTATTATCATGTAGCCAACACCTAAGTATCCTGCTACGTCCAGTGCGATGTATAGGTAAGGTTGACCCAGTCTTAGCATCTATTACTACCCCATTATCATAGACTACATACTTAGGGTAACGCACGCTATAAACACCTATCTTATCCTTATAGTAAAATGGGGTATCCGAGTATACAGTAGTATGCTCTTTAAAGTGGTAAGACCTTAGCTGCTCAACTACATTAACATGCTTAAGTATATCTCTAAGGTTATAACCAGGTATCTCTATACCATACATAGAGATATGATATAACCACCTATGCTCTATATCTATAGGATGGTTATCTAGCTTGATAGTTACCATCTTATCTACTATAGGTAAAGACTCTTCATCCTTAGTATATATAGATGCTTTAGATATACGGTAGTTAGTATATGGCACCTTATATGTTAACTCACTTAGCATAAGCATCTATCCATTTCTCGTACATAGATATAGCTTCATCATCACCACTAATCTTCCAGTTCTTAACTACGTCATAGCTAGGTACGTAGTTACGATACAGCTTCTTATCCTCTACGTTATGTGGGTTAGTAAACACTAACTTATTAGCCGATATACCATCTGAAATAAGATAGATAACGCTATCTTCATTCTCTCCCATAGTTAAATATATAAGCTGTAAAGGGGTAGTTAGGTTTAACTTATCTAGTACTGGCTTGAAGTAGTTTATTAATTCACGTCTACTTTCTTTACTCTCTTTAGCATTATACTCTAGATAAGATACATTAGTATCCCTAGGTTCTAACATATTTCTACTATATCTTAGATTCTTAGTTCTTACTATAGGATATACGCTTTCTGCTATAAGTAAACCAGTACCTATGCACCATTGCGTATAAACAACAACATTGCCTAGATGGTTATAGTCTATCTTAGTTACATTCTTAAGTATGATCTTAAGCTTACCTTTTAAAGCTCCGTTAAACTTAGCTATTAACTCATAAGTACCTTCTATAGCATTATCTCCTATATAGGTATATCTAGCCATATTACCCAGCTTAGGTGCTTTTAGCTTAAGCTTAGTACTATCAGCTAGCATCTCTTGTATATAGAAGCTTAGTTCATCTTTCTCCTGTTGATTTAACATCTATTCATCTCCTTACTGTTTAAGTAGCCCATGTTGCTCTTGCCATAGCTCATATAGCTTCATAACCTTAGGTGCTAGGTTATCTACCAAGGGCCACTTACTTACAGTCTTATAGTCTGTATTACCCTTATATACGCCCTCTATATAGTAAGATATGTCATACTTAGCTACTCCATCTGATAGAGAGTATACTACCCAGGTATGATCTTTACCATCATAGGTATCGTTATATATTTCTTTAGGTATAAGTACTGGTGTTATCTTCTTCTTAGACCTACTAGTATATCTATGTAGGTTAGACCATACTAGATCACTTAGTAGCATATTAGCGCCATCATTATCAAGCTCTAGCCCATATAGACTACAAGCTATACCTTCTTTAGTTCTAAGGTTATGTGTATCTATCTCTTTTATTATGGTGTTATTATACTTCCTAGCATATGGACTATAGTAGATAAACTCTACTTGATTACCTAGGGCGTCTTGGGTAGTAAGTATACACTTACATATAGAGATATATACCTCACCTGTTAACTTACCACTATATACCAACATAAGTATAGAGTTCTTGAACCTATAACCATTCTCTATTAACGGTACATTAATAGATGGCTTATAGGGTAGTATCTCTATCTTAGATGGTTCATAATTTATTATCTTAGTACTTATATCTTGTAGTTCCATCTACTGCTCTCCTTCTAGCTATAACATGGTTATCTAGCCATTTATTAAATAGTCCACGTAACACCTCTTTATAGCCTATATACCTAGATATAGACCATTTTCTACTGTATAATAGATGCTTAGTATAACTAAGCTTACCATCTACTTTAAACATTATCTGTCCTAAGTAACTACCATCTGTTATATTAGCTATGATAGTAGTTATATCGGTCTTAGAGCTATAAGCTAATCTATGTTCATCCGCTATATATAAAGTAGGTTCTATCTCTGGCACCTTTATACGCATCTGCTGTAACTTAAATAAGATAGATCTAACAGTGTGTATAGATCTTTCATAGCCCATCTTAGAGCTTGAGTAATCTATACCTTTTATAACAAGATGATCTGATGGACTATACTTTACATCTGCTATACTGGTAGCTACTACTTCCTGCCCATCTAGATCTATAACATGGTGTTGTTTATAGGTAACTACTATAGAACAAGCTAGATCTGTATGCTCTTTAGCGTTATACCTAGCTATGTTATATACGATAGCATATCTATAGGCTATACTATCAGGTACTATACGACTATCTACTCTACTATACCATATCTTAGTATCTATATGTTGTATAACCTCTCTAAGGGCTACTGATAAAGATTTAACACTCATATTTTATACCCTATAGTAGATGATACTCTGTTAGGTACTGGTAGTACTTCCTCATAGCCTCATACTCATCCTTGCACTCTATATCCCAGTGTTTAATCTGTTCCCAGGTATTATTACCATCTAGTTTAGTCTTATCGTTATTAACTAAGATTATAACATATCTACTAACACCATCGCATAGATTAAGCTCTACTTGCACAGTGTTACGTAAAGTCTTATAAGATATAGGTAGATACTCATAGGTTAGTGTAGCGGTAGTAGATATCTTATTATCTTTATTATATCTATACATAGCCTCTCTTAGTATATTAGTTACGATATCATACTGCTCTGTATTATACTCATTAACCACTAGATTTTCTATATTAAACTCTGTATATATATCATGTTCTTCATTAAGCATATATCTAAGAGACTCATGACCCTCTATGAAGGCCCTGCCCTTATAAGCTGTAGGTATACGTAAGCTAGGTACTATATGTTCTGTTATAACCTTACACCCCATAACATCATTAGCTGGTATCAAGAAGTGGTTATAACCCATACGTATCTTACCTCTTAACTTACCTAAGAACTCGATAGATAGTAGGTGACTATCACAACTACCCTCTGATAGCATAACACTATCGTGGATATAGTGCTCTGGTATATCCTCTATAGCTATATTAACCTTACCATCTCTTAACTCATCTTCTAGTATATTATACTTAGCTCTATCTGAGTATGTCATAGTTTTATTTCTCCTTCTTAAATACGTAAGTAAATATATCAATTAGATAAACAACACCTAAACATAGCATACCTACAGCTACTATAAATATAGGTATGATCAATAGGTAAGTAACCAACGCTGTTAGGGTAGCTATGCCTATACCTAAGATAGGTATAAAACTAAATATGTTATAGTATATATTGCATAGCCCTATGATAACTACTATACTAGCTATAGTAAATACTATGCTTATACTATTATTAACAATAGCTCCTATATTAAAACGCTTATTCATACACTTACTCCTATGCTTAAATCATATTTACCATATAGATTATAAAAAAGTAATGACTAGAGTAGTAGGCTATAACACCTACTACTCTAGCATATATCTATCTGTTACTTAGATAAACTTAAGTTTACCAACTATCTTATCTTCACCATGCTCTTCCCTATCAGCAAGATACTCTATAAGAGTAGCTGTTGCTGGTGGCTGCAATGATAAGAACTTACCTATATCATATGGGGCAGCTGTTGTTGGGATATTATAGTATGGAGAGATAGTTTCTAGTAGTTTAACCATCTTATGGTCTAGTAAGATAGTCATGTTTATTTCATCCCCATCAAAGTCCAGTTTGTTTCATCTAGAGCGTTACTTCTAGACTCCATCCATAGGGATGACTATGGATAGCACCATATTACTATGGTGTTCAGATCATATCATGGTCTTAGCTATACTGCATCCATAACTAAGATCTCTCCCATTTCCATTTAAAGGGTTCTCACCTACCCACTTGGGCCGTACTGCTGTAGACGAATCTCACGTCCTAAGGCATGATCGTTGAGCTCATACACTCTATACAATATAGTATAGACCATTCTCATGGTTTAAGGTACTTCGCTGCGTCGATTACCCCATAACTAATAGAGTTTTTACTTCGCTAGCTTACGCTACACCCAGTAGCTAGCTTAAGCTAGAGCATGCTAACCACTTCCATTACAGGGGTTAGTATTACAGTGTGTTTCCATCTGTAAGTAGTATCTATTAGCTTAACATTAGGGCTTCCCGCAATTAGAGAGATGCGGCTATAGAATCACTCCTATAGCAGGCTCTTGCTAGTCAATGTTTAAAAGTCTTGTTTTGTATTGTGTATAATTCTGCCTTTCGTTATCAGAGGCGCCCCTTCCTTCTAAGTGTTTAATTAAATCGTTTAACGTGGCATATAGTTTACCACCGACTGTATACGGGTAATGGTTAGCTATTTGGCCACGAAGAACTACTAGTATTCTTTCTCCTAGGGTGTATGGCAGCCTTATGAGTACCCACCCATTATCACGTGCTAGTTTAGTCTTGATTTTATCGTTTTCAACACGTTTACGAAAACCTTCATCGCCTCCATAATAATCAACAGGCATAAAGTGTTGCTGGCCATCGTATTCGATTAAGATCTTATATTCTGGTAAGGCAAAATCATATCTATAGGTATACCCTGGTAAACTAAACTCACGAACATATGGAAAATGCTGTTCCTTTAGCCACTCTTCCACAGTAACCTCGCCTTGCGAGGCGTTGCACATACGACATCCTTTACCACGCAACAGCGATTCTGGACGACATTTTACATACCCGTGTATAGGGCATCCGAGCTCTACGAATGTGTATTTATTTAAATATTTAATACGGTCATATTTATACCTATCGCCATATAAATCTCTTAACGCAGTAATGAACTCTTCGGTGGGCATCTTATATTTACCAGCGCATTTTAAGCAGCCCGCGCCTTCTAGATGTTTACTAACTAGTTGATAGAAGCTACCGTGTATCGGGCATATTATTTTCACCTCATGGTGACGATAAAAGCGCTCTGGCTCTACTTGAGAATAGTCGTAATAATTACCGTGTACCTCTCGCGCCTGACGTATAAAATCATCTTTGCTCATAAGGTGCCGCATGTTACTTTCTTCAGCCGCACAACGGAAGCAGCCTTGTCCTAGTTGTGCATGAGCGCCTCCAGCTTGCCAAAACTCACCATGTTTAGGACATATAATCTTAACGGGTGTTGAAAAGCCTTGATATACCGATTCTGAGTAGTCATATTTGTTACCGTGCTTTTCTCTAGCTAGGGCTTTCCATTCGTCGGTTGTCATTGTACGTGACTCTAAGTTACATTTCGGGCAAATACTACCTCGTATATGATTACTAGGTAGAACCCAGTAGCTACCATGCTTAGGACAAATTACCTCGACTTTATGGTCTGTGTTTATCCACTTCACTTTAGAGTAGTCGTATCTATTGCCATGCACCTTCTTAGCCTTGGTAATGAATGCATCGCCCAAATGAGCAAACTTTTTAGCCAAAGTTTTCTTCTGCTGCTCTCTCGCGCACTCGGCACAACCAGCCCCATTTAAATGGGCATACATGTTCATCTCTTGCTTACCATGTTTAGGACAAATAATCGTTATAGGTTTCCTAGACTCGGTATAATTAAGCTGGCTATAATCATACTTATCGCCATGCTTAGCTTTCGCAGCCTTCAAAAACCTATTTATCGTTTCTTCTCGCTTCTTAGCAAGCACCTCTTCATGGCTTAAGCCATCTTTTCTCTTAGGCATTTCCATACCTACCTTTCTGAACAAAGATATAAATATAGTTATGAAAACTATACTTTGCTCAGCTATTACTACAATACAAAAATATTACTTTATTTAAACTCTCTCGCGAGGGCATTCATGGTGTCACATACTAACTGTGAGATCGCCATAGTCTTATCTGCTGGATCTGACTTGAAAGTAGTTGCATACAGCAGTAAGGTACTAGACTGGAACAAGGATGGGTTCCTTAAGACCATAATAGGTATACCCTTCTCGTCACAATCCGTTATAAGCTCGTTCATAAGCTCGTATATAAGAGGATCATATCTATTCACAGCGTCGAATAACATACGACTAGCTTGCTTATAGGTATAACCACGCTTAACTAACTTATTCATCAGGTGTGGCCTGAATGCAGTTGGGCCTATACACCATGGAAGCTCTAGCTCGTCTAACATATGCCTACCAGCACGAGATACTATAACGCATCTGAAGGTAAAATGTGAACGAGCACCATATACATGTTTACGAAAGATACCATCCTTCTTAACTAAGTATTTATCTATATACGCCTTAGCTAAATCTGCTAGCTTAGATACTATAGTACCAGTAGCAGCTGCTGCTTTATCATACTTGTTAGGATCATAAGGATGAACCTTAGCATCATTACTAGATTTGATCCAAGCCTTAGTTATGTCGATGATATCAGAACTAGTAAAGTTAACGAACCTACCTTTATTCGTATTTTCCATAACGAACATACGTTTATTTATTATAGGTAAGTACGTACTAAACATATTCTTATTATCCCTAAGATAGATCTCTTTAAGCTGGGATAATGCAAGTTGCTTATCCTCGTCCTTGAACTTAGGATCATCCTTAAGATAGTCTATGATAGCTGGTATATTAGCTATAACAGACTTATAAGACCTCCCCCCTATCATCTCCTTAATATTAAGCACGTATGGCTTAACACTAACACCTGCAGGGTTATAAGATCTATCAGATAGCCATCTTAACCAATCCACCTGCTTAGACTCCATAATATTACGTAAGACTAACCAAAAACCTGGATTAATAAATGGTAGATCATCTCTTAAGGTTCTAAGCCATAAGATAGGCTCTGTTTTATCTTGTATCTCAGAGCACATGGTTCCACAATACTCACATACTAATCCTTTATTATACCTACCTCTAAGCTTACCACAATCGCATGTGGGGATAGTAGACATGACATCTGTGTTTTGATAGATGGTCATGATGGCTTGGTTAATAATGTTAGCATGCTCTAAGGAGAAGTAGTTAAGATCGTTAATGATGATCTTCTCTCCTTGTGTGGATCTGAAATATTTATCCATAGAGAGGAACTTTTGTATAACGCCCATATGATATATCCTTTCTTTAATTTGTAAAATAAAAGTAATGCTACCAGTAGACCATATGGTCTACTGGTAGTAGTTGGATATATACTAATTCCAGCCTCTATAAGCACCCATATTAGTATATGGTGTGTAGTAGCTAGAACCTGTCTGACCGACAAACTCTCTAGCAATACCGTTGATGGCATTAACATTAATACCAGCGTTATTAAAGCTATTACCATAAGTAAACCAATTACCTTGGCTAGCGATGAAGGACTCCTCGACTTCATAGCTAAAGATAAATCCGCAAGATGATGCAGCGTTTAATAGCTCGCTAATAAAGTGTGCTGTAAATGTAACACGAGTAGCTTTACCAGAGATGATAGCATCTGGAGTAACAGCTGCTATAACTTCTGCTTTAGCCTGGAATGGATCTAGAGAAGTCTGTTGTTTAGTTCTATTAGAAGCAGCTAGCTTAGACATAAGAATGGTATCGCCTGTATTAGCAGCGATGAATCCAAGATCTATCTCTCTTAGGTCATGCTCACCCTTCTTATCCGCCCATACACCAAGTGGTACTTGTACACCATAGTCTACGAAGATATCGTTAATAGGGAAATCTTTAGCGAAATAACCATTAGTCAATTGGTGAGCGCAGTCTACTATCTTACGAGCGGCTACCTCTCTTAGCTTAGCGTTGATAGGATTAACAGCTGCTGAGAATAACGATGTATAGAAGCTATGTGGCCCAAACGATTCAATATCAATACTGATAGCTGGGGTATCTACGAAGGCGTCCTTAACAAAATTAACAACAGCCTCTCTAGTTATCTTAGAGCTATCAAGTGCTAGTGCTTTACCAACACCAGATGGATCACCCTCGCTATTAACAACGATATTGAGAGCACCTAGCTCTTTTAGTCTTTGAGTCCATGTAGCACCCCATAGACCTATATTAGTCATAGGTGTTGCAGAGATGAGTGCTAGCAACATGAAAGCTGGTGTAGGTGAGGCTACCTCTACGTTAGTAAGAACGATGTGTGGCATAAGCTTACGTGTTTGAATAACAGTATTAGCAGGCCCAACAGATTCGATTAGTCTTGGAATAGCGTCCACGTATCCAGATACCTGTGTAATCTTAGATACATTAGCATTGGTATTTAAAGATAAAGTTTTTCTACTATTATCAACAGCTTCTAGGCCAATCGTCCAATCAGATCTGATAGGTTGTCCTAGAGCATTCTTAGCACCAGATGCTTTACCAAACATCTTAGTGGTTCTAAGTTGAGCATTACCTACCTGAGTCATACCTAGAGCGATGTTAAGATCCTTAGATGGATCAATACCGATCTGGCTATCTACTAATAACGCGTTATAAGCGATAGCTGCTGCTGTTTGAGCTAGCTTCTCAGTCTCATGGTCCATATGTGGTAGGACGATACCATCTAGAGATATGAAATCCTCTGGTTTAACATCTGGGTATACAGCTGCTAAGATACGAATGATCTCTTTCTCGTATATACCATCGATAGCTTGGTCATATGTAAAGATCTCTAGTGGATCATACTGCATACCTCTACCATCAACTCTCATGATCTTCTCATACTCAGCTGATAACTCTCTTGCTTGTTTAGCTGCTCTACCAGTAGCTGCTAGAAGTACAGTGTAATAAGATACGTTATTACCAGTCTTAAGAGATACGATAACAGAACTATATGCTAAGTGTGTAACATATTCTTTATCTAGGATATCTACTCTTATAGCAGAGCCTGGTAACTCTTTCTCGTAGTAATCCTTCATGATCTTACCTACACGATTAGTGTACTCAGATCCCATCTCAGTTCTCTTTAACATAAAGTTGTTAAAGAAACCTAAGCCTTTAGCAGCTTGTCCATTAAGCACAGCATCTGCTGCGTTGAAACTAGCTGTATCTGCTCCTAGATCTCCCTTAGGAAGATCAACCTGTGGTTGATTAGCTGGCTGAGCGTCCCCAGCATTAAGTTTTAAAGCCATATGTGGCTCCTTTCGAAAGAATTAAAGTAATAGCTATTACTTCTAGTTAATGATATGTGGGTGTGATTTTTCACATCCACATACAACCTAAGTGTGACTAGCTATTAAGCTAGTAACTAAACATATATATCTGTAGATAGATATATACTTACCGTATCTTCCCTCTGTACGTCTATAGCAGGTTACCCCACTATAGACGTCAAGTTTAGAAATGTCAGCTATTACCTATAGCTTATAAAAAAATATACTTACACCCACCTATACCTAGCTAGCTTCCTTCACTAACTAGCTTAACAGCTAGCTTCGTTCAGGTTGGCTACCTATATAAGGGTAGCTTGCCTGATTTACAGATAGATATAAGGTATATAGATATGATAGAACTATTTTTAAAGGATATACAACCAGGTATGTATAGAGGGCTTATAACCTATCCATACCTAAGGTTCGTTATAGATAAGATAAGATCTGATCTTAATAAGGTATTAGACTATTATTCTACAGTTAGGATAAGAGCTATAAATAATGCTAAGATGCTATGTAGGTTAGTAGATACACTACAACCTAGCCTAGATCTAGATATATCTACCTATTTTAAATATGTGGATAGTCAAAGAGAGTATGTTGGTAAGAGGTTTGGTATAGTTAGTAATATAAATAAAGGTTACTCTAACCAAGACGTATTACAAGATGGTGCAACTGAGTTATACTTATCGGTAGAGCATAGTGTGGATCTATTAGATATAAGTAAGAACTGGATGTCTATACAACCTATAAGATTAATATACGATAACCTTACTAGCTTAGATATGAACTTACCATACTACCAGATTAAAAGTAGTACTAATGATGATCTATATATCTACGAGATAGATATAAACCTGCTACTACTTAAGTATAGAGGATGGTCTAAGTACCATCTAGCTAGGGGGGATGGTAATAATGTAGAGCAGTATATAGCTACACAGGTTATACCATTTATACTGCCCTCTATGCTAGATAGGCATATATGGAATAGATTTAAAAATATCTACTATGGTAAGAGTGTAGATATCTATGTAAATGAACAACCATTTTATCTAAGCGATTATAGTCCGAAGATAGATAGCGTGCTATCTGATATAGCTAAGAACTACCAAGATAGTAAATACCCTATAACTAGGGTAGTAAATACTATACCAACTATCGTAGAGGACGAGATGCTTAAGGTATTAAGACTAAGTAATAACCTATATACAACACAGTCATTATGGATAGCATGGTTAGCTAGACTAGATGATATGGAGTTTCTTATGGATGTAATAGGAGATAACTTTAGTAGGAATAAAGCATGGGTAGCTGGTAGTAAATATGACTTAGATCTATTACTACATAGATCAAGTACCTTACCTAATAATATGTCTAGCGACATCAAGAACATGTTTATGAATAAGATAGCTAAGCTATCAAATAGGCTAAGCTAATATTAATTAAACTTAAAAGCCCAGAGCGTAGTGCAACTAGCGATGGAAAAAAGATATAAGTACACCACTACCCTTACATCTAGGGTAGTGGTGTATATGTTTTATATCGTTTGCTTAGTAACATCATCGGATAGTAATAATGACGTTATATCACCATCTAGGTGTAACTCTTGGTAGACTTTAGCATAAATGCTAGATGCTTTCTTAAAATTAGCCATAACAAATGCTATGTTATCAAAGGTTATATCTAAGCTATTGTTAAGCTTAGATATATAGCCTACTAAGATATGGTTAAGCTCTTGCTCAGTAAGAGGTTTAGAGCTATCATCAGCGTAGTAGTTAATCTTAGTCTTAAGATGTTTACTACGTATTTTAACATACTCATAGGTTGTTAAGGTGGATTTAGATAGTAATACATGTTTATCAATAGCACTATAACCCTCTATGGTTATATAGTTATCTACATCTACCTCTCTTAAGGCTATGACATATTTACGCTCTACTATACTATCCTTAACATCCTCTATGGTTGGTGTATACCGAGCTATATGTACGTTAAATCCTGGTAGTGATGGGGTAAATATATAGTTTACCTCTCTAGGGTCTAGATAGGATATACTATAACCACATGTTAGTAACTGCTCCTTAAGATTAACTAACTCAGTGTCTGATCTTAAGAACCTATTAGCTCTAGCTATCACCTCTTGCATAGCTAAGAAATCTCTTGTTGAGCTTAACATACCTATCTCCTAGTAGTCAGTATCGTCATCTTGTTCAGGCCATGGTTTAAGCATCTCCTCTGCCATCCAAGAATCCCCTCTACAGTTTTCTCTAACGATTTCAGCATCATCGTCGTCTAGCGGTTCGCCACGAGATGTAACAACACCACAACCTCCACATACAGGGCAATCGCTCTCGCCATCACTATCATAGCCAGAGCCATTGCACTCGTCACAAGTAATGATCTCCATAAGACCCTCCTTATATATTTAAAATAATATAGAGATAGAGACATAACATATTCTATCATGTCTCTACTCTCAAGGTTTTATTAGCAGTCAATGGTAGCCTGCAATCCAGTAAGGTGCTATATTCTACCTGTGTTTAGGCTTGCTTCTACGTTTGCAACATTTATTCTTGCTATAGCATCTATCGATGAATAGGAGAATAAGGGTTGTAATGATACGTAATACGCATTCGAAAACAATACACGTATTCATACAGCCTCCTTTACTAGAGGTACGTAGGATAGACCTTGTAACTATCCTACGTTCTATTTAATAATATATATCTATAACATATCCAGAACACATGTAGTATATCTATAAAAAAAATAAAAATAGGGTAGAGTAGTAGGATATCCTACTACTCTACCTACTCTCAATGTTGTCTGCCCTAAAAGGTACCATGTACGTTATCTATACTAGGGTACTTGTTCGTTACTTAGAGCGTTTATTACGCATCTTAGGTTTACGTTTTAATTTACAACTGACTTGATCCATGACCAAGAGAGTTATATGTAAACCCAGACGAATCAAGCACTCAATGAGTACATGTTCGTACATTGGTCCTCCTTTTATAGGGGTACAGGAGATAACTGCTATTATCTCCTGTTCTAGTACATTATATATGGCTGATTTTCATCCAGATGATATAAAAAAAATAATCTTATAGAGTAGGTAGGATACGATTCCTACCTACTCTATATATTAGTATCTCTGATGCCTAGCTATGATGTTCTACGATTATACCAGCACCATCTTCAGGATCGTATAGCCATTCGTAGAACCATTCAAGATCTTTCCTTATGGCATACACATTTATAAAGACTAAAGAAATAAATCCTAAAACAGAATATACTATCCAAAACAACATGGATATCTCCTTATATCATATAGTAATAACATATAGGCTTGTATATGTCATCCTAGAGTATGATATATGGCTGTAATATAACGTATTCACACCTGAACGTAGCGTAGCTAGCGAGGGAATAGTCTAAGCATCAATAAGTCTATAGCTACCAGGTACCATCTAAGGTACCTGGTAGCTTATATTATCTTTACTCTCTTATATACTTAAAGCATGATATTTAGCTATAGCAAAATATACTTATATAAGTATATACCTATTCATCTTCTAGGTTAACTATATGCGCATTAGCAAACCTACCATACATAGACTCAAAATGACTTACTAAGAATATCTGTTCAAAGTTAGTTAAAAATACTTGGTCTATGATATTATAAGCAGCTGTTCTATGTGTAGCATCCATAGTTCTACCGAACTCATCTAGTATAAGTGGATGATCACTTAGACCCATATACTTCATGAACACTATTTTATAAGCTAGGTTAACTATCTCTTGCATAGAGCTACTTAGCTTACCTACATCCTCTATGATCTCGTCGTTATTAACCCTTACTTTAAACTTATAATCTAGATCATTATCCTCTGTTATATCACATGGTAATAGTACCATATCATAGCTCCATACAGAGTTAATAATATGGTTCATCTCTCTTAGGAATATATTAAGGAAGCTATTAATAGACCTAGCTATGATACCCTCACTAGGTGAAAGCTTAGTTAGTACTATATCTAATAGTTTAGCTCTTAGCTTATAGTTATCTAAGTTAGTCTTAGCTTTATCTAAGCTAGCTTTTATATCCTTAGCTTTATTAGCCTGTATAGCTAACTCGGATAGATCAGATTTAAGCTCAGTTACTAGCTTAGATATACATTCATTTCTATACACCCTTATAGAGTTATCCCTTTCATGTTTAGCTTCTTTTACTAGCTTATATAGCCTAGATTTATACTCATCTAGCTTAGCTATCTTAGATAGTTCATTATTTAGCTTATCTAGTAGATCTTTAGTCTCTAGCTTAGCTATAGTAGCATCTGATAACTTTTTATTTAAGCTAGCTATATTAGCGTTATGAACACTAGCTTTGAACTCATTAAGCTCTTTGATCTTAAGCCTTTGATATCTAAGTTCTACTAGCTTAGATCTAAGGGATGGATAGTTATTTAACGTATCTAAGTATAGCTTATATTTATCTAATAGGCTAAGTATGTAAGGTGCTTTAGAGTTAAGATCTATCTTAGAGTAAATATCCTTAAGTATAGGCTGTAAGATGGGGGTATTAAGGAGCTTAAGTATACTAGCTATAGTAGACTTAACTAGCTTCATATCCTCTAGTTCTTTAGTAAGCTTAGATAGCTTATCTTGCTCTATCTTAAGTAACTCTTGAGCCCTAGGTATAGCTTCCTTAAGCTTAGAGTATCTTATAGGATCTAGATGTACATGGAACCTATGACTACAGTTAGGACAAGTAGCTATATCCTCCTGCGTGTTAAGCTTAGTTAGGTTAGCTAACTCACCCTCTGCTAGGTTAATTTGTTTAACCATCCTCTCTATCTTAGAACTTAACTCAACTACCTCTTTTTCTCTAGTACTTATAGCCTCATTACTTACCTCTATACCACTCACCTCTGATAAGCTACCAGCTAGCTCTACTAGATTAGGATATAGGGTGTAATAGCTACTACATACCTCTGTTATATCTCTTAGTTTTATATTTAGGCTATTACCCCTAAGCTTAAGTAGCTTAAATATCACATCCCTTCTACTTTTGTCTATCTCTTCATAATTCTTAGCATCACTTTCAGCGTTAAGTAGATCTAACTCTTGGTTAGTCTTTTTGATCTTAGCCTCTAGGAGCTCATAGGAAGCTCTGTGTTGCACGATCGCCTCTTGATAATACTTCTGATCATATGTTATACGATCGTTGCTTAGAAGCTCTCCTATGCACGCTATGAGCCTATCTATGTTAGAGCTTATATCTGTACTATCCTCTAAACTATGAACGGTGTGGTCATATAGAGAGAGCACGTAGTTAACGTAGCTCTCTATATACCTCTGCTCATCTTCATATCTCTTAAGTTCATCATCACTTTTAACTTCGCTACCTAGCCGTATAAGCTCATCTTGCTCAAGCTTGATACCACCACTAATATCTCTAGCCCTACTCTTAAGCTGGTTATATACACCGATAGCATAGCTATAATCTATAGTACTAAGCTCTGAGAACCAGTACTTCCTAACACTAGGGCTCATAGCTGTTAAGCTAATGTTACCTAGTAGTATCTCCTCTATAGCAGGGGTTATTTTAAAATGTTCATATACAAGCTCTAGCTGTACTCTCTTCGTATAACCAGGGTTAAGTTCTACATCATTACAGATGAAGCTATGCTTACCAGCACCATCTACACCTGAGCTTAGCCTATACTCCTTACCTCTATGCAGGCACTCTAGTATCTTATAACCACCCTCTTTAAAGTCCCTCTTAATCTCAGCTGGTAATGGATTAAGCTGGCTTAGTAAAGAACTCTTACCCTTACCGTTACCCCATGCCATGATCATGATGCTACTCTTAGGCTCTAGGATAAACCTATCCACTTGGGATAGGAAAAATCTCTTATATCTGTATAACTCTAGTCTCTTAACTAGCATGCTTATCTATCCCTAAGTTAAAATATCTAAGAGTTAATAACTCTAGCTTAGTTACCGACCTATCTAAGCTAGGATAACTAGCATAACTATCCAGTGTATGTAGCTAAGCTACACCAGCCCCCATACTCGAACGGATCTACATATGGATGGGTATAGTTATACTAGCATATCTTAAGTTACTAACTCTCATGTTATCATCACTTAGGTTAAGATTTTTATCTTAGCTTAACTCAGATGTAAGCATCTAGCTAAACATCTCATCTTTTGGTCTAGATAGGTCAAAATCTAACTCTGAATCAAAAAGTAACATGTATATACTATATAGATATATATCTTTAGATATATATCTATATAGTATATACATGTTAACCCTCAAAATTAAAAACTTAAGTCCTACATGTAATTCAGTAGTGCAAAATAAGTGCTTTATTTTCAACACCCTTATATATGAGCGTTTATCATTTTTACGATAAAACTATCGTTATTTTCTAAAAATAAAGTTGAGTCTAAGTGACTCAACCTTCTAAATAAAGTACTGAAAGTTCAGGGGTTTTAGAACATGGTGTAAGGCAGAGCAGTACTTTACCGTAGAAAGCAACTTAGCTACTCATCTCTCTCTAAGATCAAAAGTAACACAAAACAGGCATTCTCTCTCTTAGCTACATAAGTTTCAGTATCTACTATAGGATTAATAATTATTAATCTTTACGCGCGCGCACATACGTGCACGTGCGCGAATAGGAATAAATTTATTATTATATTGTATAGATATAGTACTATAGTATAGCTATATTATATATAAAAATATATAATATATCTATTCTATTACGTACTATAACTTATTATTAATAAGATCGGATACATTTTCTTTTTTCACCGAACCTACTTCGTAGGTGAAAAAAGAAAATGTATCTGTGTTTGCACACGAGCATAGGCTCGTAAGAAAAAAAGAAAAAAAATACAAAAAAAGAAAACAGAAAATCCGAGCTAGCTAGCACAGACGAGTTAGCATGTTAGCTAACGAGTATGGCAGCTACGATCTTAGCTAGAGTGTATACGTAACTAAGCTAGCATCCTAAGCTAGTAGAGTATGCAAGCATGTGTATGTAAGGCTAGCTAAATTAGTAAGCTAGGCTAGATAAGCAACGATGAAGTGTAGAATAGTTAAGATCTAAGCTGCTTGGAGCTAGAACTCTAAGCACCTGAGTGTAGCATAGCTAGCGAAGGAAACACCAGAGTCAGTAACTAAGCTACGTAGAGATGAGTTCAAGGGTAGCTAAGCGAATAAGTCTAAGCTAGCTAGAAGTAGAGACTGGAACTAAAACTAACTAAGCTACTAAGAACTAAGCTAGTCTATCTAGCTTAAGTACTAGAGGGTGTAACTAAGCTAATATCTAACCGATAAGGTAACACCAGAGCGTAACGTAGTTAGCGATGGAAGTATGGATCTAAGCTAATTTAGTAAAACGTTCATAAAGGGGTCTAGGAAGCTCTAGAATCGACGAACGGGTATCAAGATGAGTAATCTATCCTCCTGAAGACGATCGTTGATCCTAGGTACCTTAAAATGCGTTTAAACACTATATACATTTTAAGCCCTGATATACAGGCACCTAGAGGTGAAGTTAACCTAGGGAGCATGTTATAGCTAGCTTAGAGCTTACAGATACTGAGGTCCTAGCCAGAGATATTCATCCTGGTATACACCGTAAGAGTGGTCTCCTCGCTTAGCGTAGCGTATAGCTGAGGCAAGACCACGGCTACGGTAGTGTTATGATAGCTAGGTATGTTATGTGAGCTTGGAGTAAAGCTATAACTCTTAGAAGCAACATAGCACCATGCTAACTGACCGGCTAAGTGTCATCGTGGTATATGGGGTAACTGAGATACCTATGCTAGATGATGAGTTACTAGCTTATACGTAACTGCAAGCTTATTTTAACTCGATCAGGCTAGAACTAAGAGCTACCATGCAGAGGTAAGCATGTGTAGAACTACTCTTAGAGCTAGCTGATGATGACTGGAGATAAGTAACGATGGATGCTGTATTACCTAGCAGCTTTAGTCTAGACAGGCTAAGTGGTGAGATAACAACGATGAACGTATTCGGCGATGAGTCAAAAGTAGCCAAGCTAGAGCCTACATGGCTACCTAAGGATGATGCTGAATTACAAGCATATGAGTCTAGAGTAGCTAAAGGTGAGCTAGCTAGATATATACCAGCCATGATACGAGAAGAACATGAGCTAAGATATGATGCTAGATACTTACGAGTAGGCTATGAGTTCAGTTACCATGAGGCTAAGGATGGGAATGATGAATATTTACTAGCAGAGAGTAAGCTAGTTGATGCTATAAGTCTAGATGAGGCTAAGAAACTTAAGAGATCTGAGATAAAAGCTCATGCTGAGAGTGAGTGTAAGAATCTACCAGGCGGACTAGAAGTTGAAGGTATCGGTAAAGTCAACGGTGGAACTAATGCACTACCAGGCCTTAATAGCCAAATACTTATAGCTGAGTCTAAGATGCAACTTGGGCAAGCTAGCAGAACAGATAAGCTAAGTTACCGCATGTATGATAACAGCGATAAGCTATTAACCTACGATGATCTACTGAAGATAAGATTAGCTATCTTAGAGACTAATAACCGTGTAATGAAGAAGAAATGGTCTTGTGATGAAGCGATAGCTAACAGTGAGAGTGTAGTTGAAGTTAGTAGACTACACTGGTAGAACTAATAACCACCACTCCTGTTACCCTGGGTGCTCTAGCCCATGGTAGGTTAACAGGATGATAGGCTACTGAACTAGAGCGCAGTGCCTCTTATTTTCAAGTTGAGCTATAGCTCACAGCACCTAGCTTATAGCTAGATGTTCATAGCACGTATTTTAGTTATAGATCTAAGTATATCCTGTCTTCATACTCGCTACAAGATAGGGTATAGATCTATAGCTTCTAGCTTAGCTTAAGTAGTGTATAGTGTGGAACACTACTTAGCTAGGCTAACTTAAGCATATATAACAACCAGCTACTAGTACCTATAGCGGGTACTAGTAGCTAGGGGTATAGTACCCTCTTAGTTATTTTTTTTTTATCAAGGTGTGGTTGATAGCTGAACATCGGATATAAGCAGAGGATGATACGATATGAACGATGAGACAAGTAACAACACTGATAAGATAGATAATCTAAGCGATGAGATAAGTGGTGGGCTGTTTAAGCGGAGGGTTAGTGAGTATAAGATGGACATTAACCCTATAGCGGAGTACATGAAGGAAGCTAGTCTATATATAAGCAAGATGGATGGTATAAGCTTAGAGGAGGCTAAGGCTAAGGTTAGAGCAGCACTTAAAGATAGTAAGCTAGATGATCCTATAGTAACGTTTAGAAGTCAAAAGGCTAATGGTGATCATGAGAAGGATAGTGTTAGCTTAAGCAGATATCTTAAGGATGTGGTAACTAACCATCAGATACTAGCACCTAGCTTTACTACGTATAAACATCCAGATGATGAAGCTAGCCTACACGCAGAGTTCTTAGCTATCAACCTTAAGAAGCGAAAAGCAGATAAGAAGAAAGCCTTCGAGTATAAACAAGAAGGTAATATGTTCTTAAGTAACTACTATAACACGCTACAAAAGACTAGGAAGGTAGCTAATAATGCTCTAAGTGGTGCATATGCTAGTAAATCTACGATACTATATAACCCATCTGCACATTATACACTAACATCTATAACTAGAAGCGTATCTAGTATAGGTAATGCTTTAACAGAGAGTTTCGTAGCCGGTAATAAACTATTTTATAGCCCTGATATCGTTATAAACTATATAAGCGCTGTTATAAGTAATGTAGATCTTAACATGGTAAGACACTGCATATTAAAATATAGCTTAGCTATACCTAGCGTAGATGAAGTTATGGATATGATAGAATATAGCTCTAGAAGGTATTGGAGAGGTGAAGTCTACTTAGCTAAGATAAGAGAGTATCTAGATAGGCTAAGTAAAGAGGAGTTAACGGCTGTTATGTATGTAAATGATTTTTACCATTTACGTAAATGCAACGAGCTATTCGTAAGAGATATGTTAGATAAACTAAGAACTCCAGTAAGTAGTGGTAGTATAGATAACCTTAAAGATCTAAGAGAAGCAGAAGAGGGTATAGCTATACTAGCACACTTCATATGGGCTAAGGAGTTAAGAGGTGTTAAGGTAGATTACCCATCCATGGTAGGTAGCGAGCTGCTTATGAAGTTAGCTTCTACGGCTAGACATATATCTATAACGTTTAAAGAGTATAAGCTACTTATAAGAACATTTTATACGACAGATATCCTACCTATAAATATAGCTAACATAGTAGATATGCTACGCGATGTTATAGTTCTAAGTGATACTGATAGTACTTGTGGTAGTTATGACGAATGGGTAAGATGGTATTATGGTACGAATAGAGTAGATTATGAAGGAGCAGCATTAGCAGCCATAGTTATGACTATGAATACACAACTTATGGACCATTTTATAAAAGTATTTGCTAGGAATATGAACATAAGAGATCAAGATATGGATATACTAGCTATGAAGAACGAGTTCTATTGGCCTGTATTCATACCTACTAATAAAGGCAAGCATTACTTTGCAGATGTTATGGTTCAAGAGGGTAATGTATTTAAGCAAGATGACTTAGAGGTTAAAGGTGTTCAACTTATAAGCTCTAACATAGATCAGAACATAGCTAATAAAGCTAAGGATATGATGCTAGATATCTTTAACCTATATAAGGAGGGTAAAGACATATCCTTGTTTAAATATTTAACAGAGGTAGCTAAGATAGAACGATCTGTTATAGATAGGATAAAGCAAGGTGATATAAGTATCTATAAGCTAGACGCTGTTAAGAAACCTAATGCCTATGCCCTTGGAGAGGATGCACCAGCTTACTTTAACCATCTATTATGGAAGGAAGTATTTGAGTCTAAGTATGGCTATCCAGGAGAGCCTATCTATAATACTATAAAAGTACCTACCATACTTAATAGTAAGAAAGATACTAATGACTGGATAGAGAGTATAGTAGATAACGATATAAGAGAGAAGATAAGTAAGTTCTTACAGGATAAAGGTAAGGATAGTTTAGGCACGTTTCGTATACCACTATCTATCGTTAAAGCAAGAGGTATACCAGAGGAGTTAACACCTATCATAGACTATGAGAGGGTTGTTAAGGATAACTGTAACGTGTTCTATGTTATGTTAGAGGGTATAGGTCTATATCGTAAGACTAATATGCTTATATGTCAGATGGGATATTAATATATACACTACTACCACTACCTACTATAGGTAGTGGTAGTAGGAGTTGAGTATCTCTTATACTCTAAGTACATCCTAGATGTACTTCCTTCGCTAGCTATGCTACACTCAGGTACTAGTACATGTTAAATGTACTTAGCTAACTCTGTTTCTAACTCTGCTATGATAGCATCCTTATTAGCTATAAGTTGCATAGCCTCTTGGTATTTAGTCTTATAGGATTTATACTCTTTTTTAGCATTATTAAGTAGGTCTAATGCTTTCTTATTCTCAGTCTGATCGAGCATGATAGGTGCTGATGATGGTATCAGCTCAACCGTAACATCTCTACCTAGTGTATCTCTTACCTCTGTCTTAAGGTTATTAAGAGTAGCTTCTACGTTAGGATCTTGTGGTAATAGACCAAGGTTGATACCAACTACATACTCTTGATACGTATAGCCTGTAAGTGTAGGTGTAGACATGATATAACTAGCAGGCACATAGTAAAAATCACTACCATTAGTAGTAAGTGTTACTATAGGCATACGGTTAACTAAATCTTTATCAAACTGAGCCTCTGGTATATTATTCTGTTTATAGATGTAGGTATAAGGATCTTCATTACTCTCGTATAGATCAGTAAGAGATCTTATAGCTAGTACTGTATATACTATGTCCTCTTTTAGTAATGTTTTAAAAGGATCTTGGAAGGTAAAAGTACCTCTAGCATTTATAGGTGGGATATGCATGTTATTAACTCCTTAGATATTATATCACTACCCAGAGCGTAGCTTTAGCTAGCGATGGATAAGTAAAAAAAAGAATAAGCTACTAGATACCCATCTATAGGTATCTAGTAGTAAGTGTATCTTATAGATAGGTAACTGTATAGTCTTTATAACCTAGCTCTCTTAGTCTAGACTCTATGATAGCTATATCCTCTGTAGATATACCATGTAAAGATATATTAACATGGATAGTAGATACCTCTTTAACAGAGTTAAGATCTATATACTCTAAAGCTAGTATCTTATAAGAGCCATCCACTAACTTGAACTTGATCCATGTGCAGTCTTTAGCTATGGTATTAATGGCTATATTAGCCTTAACCTGTTCATGTAGTGTCATGACATCAACAGTTCTTATAGCCTCATCAGCCGATAGGATGGCTTCTACCTGCGCACTATAGTAACTACCTCCTAGTAGTGCTGGTACCCTTGTTGAGAAATTATACTTCTTACGTAGATCAAATACCATATCTTATATCCTTATATATGTTAAGTATATACATTAATAGCCCCTGGTGTCATATATCTCAAGGACTATGTTAGATTCATCGATATCAATTACCATACAGCTATTAAGCGGTATAGATAGCATAGATAAAGTATTAATAAGATAGGATATTAATCCATATATAGTATCTATAATGCCATTTACTAGGTTAGCATACATATATCTATACCTCTGTATGTCAGAAGCCTCTAGTATCTCAGCTAGAGCTTCCACAGGACAAGTCTCACCTAGGCTATAGCAGTAATCAGCTGCTAGTAATGCTTTATTATATGCTATAACCCAGCCACTATCTAAGTTATCTCCATAGATAGCATATAGTATATCCCATAGTGGAGTATATTGTGGGATTATAACTATATTAGATTTATTATTTACATTATACATCCACCCTACTCCTTACTTATTGTACATAGTTGGATAAATACACTATCTTTAGTCCTGTTGAAGTAATACTCAACTGGTGTTATATTATCCCTATATCCTATAGCATCTGATATGATCTTATGGCCATAACCATATAGGCCATATTCTAAGATATCACCTACTACCTTACTTATACTATATCTAGTATCTAAGCTAGTCTTAGATAAGATATTAGCCTTATCAGCCTCTATGGCATCTAAGATAAGTATCTCAGTATCTGAGTAGCTATAACCAGATACATACATCTCTACTAGATGTCTAAATATAGCGTCTACTAAGTATATATAACTACTTAGATAACTATACATAGACATCAACCCGTTATACCATAGTTGGTAAGTGTTACTAAGATCATAGACAGCTATATCATAACCGATATAGCTGTCTAGTCTACGTATATCATCTGTTATATATCTCATACTCTAGCCCTACTATCATCTACCACATACACATTAAGATAGCTATATATACCATTTAGTCCTATGTTATAACTATGCTCGATAGGCATAAGATACACATCAGGTCTTATCTCATATACGCTACCTACTGTATGAACAACCTTCTCATAGCCATAGTTAATGAGTATAGCGCCATGACCCTCTGATAGATAACCAACTAGATCGCTTATATGGTGGTCTATCCATACCCTATTAGCATAGCCATACATATGCTCGCTTAGTATAGTATCTACTATAACGTCTATACCTATTTCATCAGGGTTAGCCATAGGAAAGTCTTGTATTAGATTCTCTAAGCATGCATAGTATAGATCACAGCTTATGGTCTCTTTATTAGCTATATCATCTAGATAGATCTCCATATCGTATAGAAATGTATTAAGTTCAGTACTTAGATCTACACTTATAAGCTCTGGTTTAACATCTAGTGTATATTCCCTATTCCTATATGATGGGAATAAATTGTTATAATTATACTCCATACCTATTTTACCTTAAATCTTACTATAAGACTATCCTTATTCATATTTACTATGCTATCATATTCTATCCTATCTATACTAGCTGGTAGATATCTACGTATATAGATCTCTAGGATACGTAAAAAATACATAACAGCGTGTGTATACTTCTTAATATCGTAAAATAGATATATTTTATCATATGGATAGGATATATCCTTAGTATGGTACTTATCATTAAGGATATCGTTAGTTATCTTAGCTATTGGGTTGTTAGCTAAGGTTGGTTTATTAGTATAGTACTTGATAAGATTAATCGCATATGGTATAAGTGGATCTATGCTATAGTATAGTTTACGTATACCACTTAGATTAACGTCTACACTATTCATGTACTTATCCTTAGAGCTATAAGATACCTCTCATAGCTAGGTGTTATACTATACTCTATAGACTCTAGCCAATAACACTTATAAGACAACCCATAATACATCTCATTCTCCATAAGTAAGTAACTTTTATTAGTATATTCTGGTAGTATCCGATCTATAAAGCTTAGTATATAGTTAGTTATATTCTTAACATAGGTATTAAACCCACCACCTATAAGTTCATATACACTAGGTTTACTATAAGATATACCTAATCTTATACACTCAGTCTCTATAGCATCTAGTATGTTACATAAGATAACAGAGTTATCATCCTCATCATCATCCCTATATTCACACTCTAGTAGATAGCTCTTAACTATAGACTCTAAGATAACACTGTCTAGCAACATAGTTACATTTGCATTAACATCTTTAGGTATGGCTAGTATGTTATAAACATCTATACCATATAGGTTAGTTATCGATGGTTTAAATAAGCCTAGCATAGGTGTATCATATACTGCTATACCATAGGGGTTAGAGCATACGATACCTTCTATGTTAGAATAAATACTCTGGAACCATCTAGTTAGTTCTCCTTGCATATAGCAACTCCTTATATCTTACAGCATATATACTACCATAGTCTTCTAGGATAAAGTATATACCACTACTATCTATCTTAAGTACATGGCCATATAGGCTCCCAAATACAGTAGGATACTTATGGTAGATATAATTAGCAGTGGTTATTAATGTATCTCTATCCTCTATACTTATGGTAGGTATATACTCTAATATGATCTCTGTTAGATCTAACCTACTATCTGGATAGTAATCAGTACCATCACTATTTCTTACAAGTATATTTCTACTTAGCATACTAGCAGCTTCACTATCATATTCGTTATAGTGCATAGCTAGTAGTAACCTAGATATACAATCTACGCACATATAAGGCATATATGCTTTATTACTAAAGCTATTTACCTTATGCTCTAGCCTATGTAAGATAGGTTGTCTTAGTGTAGGTAAGAAGCTAAGTAACTCAACATCTGGTATACTTATATATTTAAGAAAGACCATCTCTGCTAGCTCTAGATCGTTATTAACATCTAGTACATATTTATTCTCAGCTTTCATACCCTCTTCCATGTTGATATTATAATGTGTAGCTCACCATTGATAGTAAATACATTAGTTAGGAATCTAGCAGGCTCCTCTGTTTTAACATATAGATTAGTCCAGTTCTTAAACGTATTACCTAAGCAACTATGATACCTACTATGTAGCTCGCTCATACAGCTAGCTACAAGTATCTCATCGTCTAGATGTAAAGATTTATACGGTGATCTGTAATCTAGTATAAACCCATAATCCTTAATATACTTACATACTGACCAGTATAAGCACTCATTCAGCTCTCTATCGAACACAGCTAGATTATGGTTACTACTACATGCGCATGGTATGATAGCTGGTAATAAATCTTCTATATTTATTACAAAGACATCATCGTCCTTATAAGCATACATCTGCTCTCCTTATCTTCTGGTAAATCAATCGATTTAGCCTCTTAAGATTAAACTAATGGCTAAATACGTAAATAAAGATAGCTAGCATGAGCTAGGATCGTCGATCCTAGCTCATGCGTATACCTATAGTACTAATCCATCATCGTCTGCTGTAGAGCCTGCTGAGCCCATTACTGTTTGATTACTAACACCACCTATAACCTCTTGATATTTCTTAACTATCCTCTCTAGATCTCTTGCTTCTGTTGCAAAGAAGTTAGAGTAGTTAACTATGTGTATAGGGGATTGCTTCTTAAAGATCTCTATAGCGTTAGGATCTGTTATATAGCCTACCTTATGGTGCAATAACTCTATACCTAACGTACAATCTTGATCTCCTATCTTAAGAGACCTAACTACAGTAGGGTATGTTCCTTCTGGCATAGCTATCTTACCTTGGAACATACGCATGCCATATAGTCCTGGTACGATATGTAACCTACTATACATGCTTTGGTCTATCAAGCCTTCAAGGTCTCTATCATCTAGCTCACCATTTTGACCTGATAGGAATACAGATAGAGCAGATAGAGTACTAAATAAGAACTCATTAGCTTTATTCTCACTGTCTAGTAGTCCTTCACCTTTTTGAGATGCGTTATTAGCGTATATAACGCTTAATGGCTTATTAGCCTTAACAGCTATATTATTAAGGGTGGCTAGTGTATCCATGGTATTAATACTAAATAAAGCATTACTAGTATCCCCTATAACAACAGATACAGTTGGTATACCAAACTCTAGTAAACGTTTAAGTAGCAATGGTCCCATAACAGAACCGGTAGCACCACTAGCTGAGAATATAACTACATGATACTCACCAGTTACTTTCTCCTTATAACCAGTCTCGTCTAGATACTTAGGGATAAATAGTTTAAGAGAAGCTATCTCAGTTGCCCTCTCACCACCTCTACCACTAACCTCAGCATCGGTAAGTTTAGCCTTACTAACCTGGTAAAACTTACCTCTAGGAGATATCTTATCTATGTTAGCTCTAGACGTATCTAGATAATTAAACACTATCTCTGCAAAGCCACTACCAAGGTCAGCTACGTTGTTAACAACCTTATCAGCTACGTTGATACCAGCTCCACCTACAGCATGAATAATAATCTTACCCATGTTACTAACTCCTTATATACGTTATATGCTTACCTATATATGTATCTAGCTATCATACACATATAGATATAAGATCTGTATAATAGATCACCTTATAATCCTACCTCTAGTATATGATATGTGGTTATGATTTCTCATAACCATGCCTTGCATATAGTTGCATGTATATCGCCCATTAGCTAGCCCTTATCTTAGCTAACTCCTCTTTCTTATTCTTAAGCTCAGTAGTTAGCTCTTTGATCTCATGTCTAGTCTTACGTTCTATCTCTCTACGCTCTTTATACCATTTATGCATAAGGTATATATTCTGGCTAGGGGTTACCCACTCTAAGTTACTTATGTTATTATTAGATTTATCATGGTCTATATGGTTAACATAGGTATAGACTAACTTATTCTTATTAGGTATAAATAGTAAAGCTACTAGTCTATGGATCATAACATGCTTCTTAGATCCATCCTTTTGGGTTAATACGTACTCGTAATAACCGTTCCTATCTTTATAAGGAACTAACTCTTGTGCTAGGTAATACTTAGAATATATCTTCTTAATAAGATATACCTTACCACTCTTATTACATATATACCTATTATCAAAGTCATATCCTTTACTTAGGCACGATAGGTTCTTACTATTAGATTTTAATATCTTACTATACATCATATACTACCTTAAATATGAAACTATTAATACTAAATGATAAAACGATAAAAAAAATATATTACACTACCAGGGCTAGGCTAGCCCTGGTAGTGCTCTATACGTTTCTCATCTTAGTATGCTTAGAGTTAAGCTACATATATCTAAGCTAAGACTACTGTGTCTTACGCCATTGCTATTATCTATGGCTGGGTCCTGGTATTAATCTAACGATGGTGATCTAGTAAGTACCCTAACCTAGATCCTGCACCGTTATAGGGTCGCCGGTGGTTGTAGAAAGTTACAGTTAGCTACTCTGTCTACGTCTACCGTACATACATCAACGGCTAGATAGTAGCCGCGAACGTGTATGCCTAGGTACGTTAAATCTACGTCCACGTTTTACACTGCTGCCCTATGCATAAAACGCAACTACAACAGTAACCTTGCTATCATACCAGTAAGGATGGTGTCTAGCATTAGGCTAGCCTAAAGGTTGTGCGTGTATAGCTCTATCTCCTATACAGTAACTTGGATTAACGAGACAACAACCATGCTCGACAGAATAAAATCGATATAACGCCTACTTATATCTTCTGCAATAAAATAATATGTGGTTGTAATAAATTACAACCACACCCGAGTGTAACTAGCCCATATGCTAGTAAGCGAGGGAATATGTGTCTGAAAATTATTCCAACCACATACTACATATTAGCAGCCTGCCTTCGTTTGTTATCTAACGATAACTACACTTAGGTCTTATGCATTAGCAGCTCGATCAATATCAAAGTGTTCTAAATCGCTTTTACCTCTATTTACTACATCCTCTGTTAGGTGTTTAAGAACAAGATTACTTATATCGTTAGCTGCTGAATATATAATCTTACCATCTGGTTTAATATAGTATTTTTTATCAGATAGTAGATCGTCTATCTCTTTTATGCTCTCATCTGTAAATAATACAGTAAAACTCACGGTGTCGCCGTCAAAGTCCCCACTTAAGGGGACCAACCTGCTGAAGTTAACCTGCACAGACTTAACAAAGTCTTCGTTAAGCAGTGGATACTCTAACGCATGTAGCTCATATCCATGTATATGTACAGTTGTATCTTTACCTTTTAATGTTGTTTTAACATATACTTTACTAGGATAGATAGAGCCTTGCTCTATAACAGGATATCTTGTTACTAATGCAGGGTACTTATCTATACACTCTATGATACTTATGTACATCATCTCTATATATGTTATAGGTCGTAGGTCTTTCTTACTACAACCCTCTGGTAGGTTATTAGTATCGAATATAATGTATATATCCTTATCTCTATCCCATACCATGCATAGGTAATAACCATCTATACTAACATACTCCCTCTTAATCTCATCTTGCCCCATCTTATTAAAGATCTTATTTAACCCATCCTCCGATAGCCAAGCCTCTCTTATCTTAACAGGTACAGATACTACCTTAGTATCTAAACTCTTAGGATCTATAAGATTAGCCGTATCTATATCTGGAGATATAACATGGTTAATGAACATAGCATGGACTTTATGCATAGCTATAGGAGATATAGCTTTAATATACTGCACTACACCTACAACTGTATCGTTAAAGGATAGATGCCCTTTCTTATCAAGATCAGTAACTGTGGATGGTGTTGATGTTATAACGTTACGTGTACCATAGGCTATAGACCTAGATGCCCAGTTACGTTGTACGAACCCACCCTTATCAGATAGTAAAGATTCAAAGTGTTCGTATATAGCTAGGGTATGCTTTTGTAAGGTTATCTTAATAGTATCTAAACTAGCATCATTAGGATCTATCCTAGTATTAGCTAGTAATGAAGCGGTAGCTAATAATTTCCTATATAGGCTATTAACTTCATCCTCCATGGGTTGGCCTGCTTCATTAACTGTATAATCTCTTAGACCAGCAGGTATAACTATCCACTTGGTCATGAACTTATCTTTATGCTTATTAACAAGCTCGATAGCAAACTTACGTTTATCAGACTCGTTATTATTAGATAACTCTACTTTATCTAGGTTACTTATAAAGAATGTATAACCAGTTGAGCCATGCTCATTATCTAGTATAAAATCCTTTACAGCACTATCATACCTAGCTTTAACCTTAGATGTTACTATACCTTCATATAGCCTATTTAAAGAGATAAGCGTTCTATATACTAATGGGTGTAATATAGGTATCTTAAGATCTATATAACCAGGCATTTCCATACGTAGCTTAGATCCTACTGGACCAAAGATAGCTGTAGAGAATAAACCATCCATCTTATATACAGAGCTATTAGCTTCGAATATAGCTAATGACTTAACCTCCTTCATATTTTGTATATTATCCTTAGTAAGGATAAGCAGATCAAGATTAAGTAATCTTCTATCTATCACTTCTTGGGCCACATCGATTTCTCCTTTCATAATGTAGTAAAAATACTCAAATAGTGCCTATAGACCAGGCATTTTCGCTTCCCTGATTCATAGGTCAGCTAAGCCTCATATATGGGGCTTAACTAGCCTATATATCTATTATATAATAGGAAGGGATGTACATAAGATTATGGCTAAAGATAATGATTTAGACGGCTTCCTCTCTGACTTGGATAAACTAGATGATTTTGGTACTAAAGATAACCAAACAACATCCAAACCAAGCTCTAAGAGAGAGGCTGTTAGTAGCACGCTTAAAAATACAGCATCATCAGTTCTAGATGGTATCAAGCAGCCTCCGTTAGATCTGGCTAAGACAGCTATATCAGCTGCTCTACCTAATGATGTTAATGCTAAGATATCAGATTTTAGCTTCATGACTTCTAATGTAAAAGATGAAGTTACTAAAGCTTTAGATCCATTACGAAGAGAGACTGCTAGCTTATTAGATTCTGTTAATAAGAAAGTAGATCAAAATGGTAAGCTAGGTAAGATATTTAGCTCTATCTTAGGTAAGCTTAAAGGTATAGAAGATACACAGTCCCAGTATGTAGATAAAGAAGCTGAGAGAACAGCGGCTATAACAGCAGCTATACAGGAATCCTTAGGGGCTAGCTCTGATAAGGATGCTAAAGAAAAAGCTCTTTTACAAAGGATAGAGGCTACTAGGTTCCAATCTACTGCTGAGATAAATACTAGACAGTTAGCAGCTCTTATATCTATCAAGAACTTTAATAACACCGTAGCTGATCAGTACTTTAGAAAATCCTTAGAGTTACAGTTTAGACAATACTATGCTGCTAAGGAGATGAATGCGCTTATGACTGTTGGACTTGATACTATCAAGCAGCAGTTAGAGGCTATTACTAAGAACACCTCTCTACCAGATCTTATTAAGCTTAGAGGATCTGAACTCCTAGGCGAGACTTTTAAGTCTAGAGTACGTAATAATATAGCAGATACACTATTCTCCGTAGCTTCTCCATTACAAGCTTTACAAAAGAGATTAATCAGTACTGGTAAGAACTATATAAGTAATGCAACAGATGCCTTATCTAGCATAAATAATATGTCCGATATGATGTCTATGGTAGATGATGAAACCTTAGCTATGATGGGTAAGACTAGACAACAGTTTATGATAGAATCCATGGCATCATCATTACCTAAGGCATTATTAACTAAGTTATTTAAGTCTAATGGTAATAGCAGGGTACTTAATAACCCGATGCTTAATAAGCTATATCAAGGCTTTAACGAAGCCAGTGCTGATTGGAAGGGCTTTATTAATAACCAAGCTAATCTTAAAGAAGGTAAAGGTATATCTGGTAAAGGACTTAACCTACTAAGATCTCTTACTAATACATTTTCTACAGATACGTTAAATACCTCTGTGCTAGCTAAGGATAGTATAGGAGAGCCTGTACCATTTGATAGCTTAGCTAGAACCTCATTAGTTAAGATCATACCAGGCTACTTAGCTAAGATCCATAACGAGATACGTGCAACTAGAACTGGTACTAAACCAAGAGCTGGTGATGAGCTAGTATGGGATAATAAGAAACAGACCTTTGGTACTGTGTCTAATATAGTAGCTAATGCTAAAGCAGAATACTCTGCTAAGGTACAATCTAACTCAGCATGGGCGTTAGATACCATTATAGGTATCTTAGAGTCATCTGGTAAGATAGTGTTTGAAGATAGGGCTAAAGAGGTATTTAAACAAGTCCTATTTGAGAATATAGTTAAGAGAAAAGCATCTGGTGTAACATTTCTAACATCAGCTGCTTTACAAAAGGGTCTATTAGAAAAAGGTATAGGTAAAGGCGTATTCAACGGTATAGTTAAAGCCTATAACCTTATCAAGGCTAATGCTAAGGATGATTACTATACCTACGATAGACTAGCTTCCTCTTTTAGTTCTTTAAAAAGAGGATTACCTAACATGACAGCTACAGCTAGCTCTTACCATGCTATGGGTAGATCTGATATAAGCACTAAGTTAACAGGAGCTACCTTTAACCAGTGGACTGGTAACTACGATATAGGTAGCCAAGCTTTAGAGAATATGGCTATCAGTGCTTATAACGCTAAGCCTACTAATCTTTCTAAAGAAAGATCTGAGTATCTAGCTAATAGAAGGAATAATCGGCTAGATCCTAACGCTAGCTTTAAAGAGCGTATGAGGCATGCTAATGCAGAAGCTTTTGGTTCTGATGTACTAGGTGATTTCTCAGCCTTTACTTCAGAGTTAGGCTCTGCTGTTAATAGGCAAGCTAGTAAGGCTAGAAAAGCATTTACTAAAGAGAATCTAACTAACCAGGTTAATAAGCTTAAGCAAGAAGTAGATAAGGCTATAGAGCAGGGTAAAGAACTTACTCCTAATGAGTGTATAGCCTTAGTTAAGAGATATGGTGGTAATAAGCTAGATAGGTTAAAGCAGACTGAGTTAGCAAGAGAGCTAATGAAGGAGTATACAGCTAGGAAGAATAGCTTTTATAGTAAGGTAGGTTATGTTAAAGGTAAGTCTGGTAATATAAAGGAGTTTCTATCTGGTAAGTTTAACTTATTTAAAGGTAAGTTAACCTCTCTTATAGGTAATGATAGACTATCTTCTATAACTGGTAAGCTATCTGATCTAAAAGCTAACGCTAGATCTAGGGTAGATAAACTATTAGCTAGCCAGGTTATACAAAAACTAGAGAACGATGCTAAGAACCTATATGACGTATCTAAGAATAAAATAGAGATAGTAGGCGCATCTATAGAGGAGTTAGCTAATACACCTATAGGAGAACTAGTTGATGAAGGTAAGGTAGTATTAAGAGACGAAGCTGATAACTTAGTAACGACAGCTAAGGCTGGTATAGATAAGTTATCTAGTAAAGAGAATAGACAAGCTATACTTAACTCGTTTAGATCAAGAGCTAAAGAGATGTCTAACTCTTCTAGATCTAAGATACGTGCTTTTAATACAGCTATTAATACAGCTATGTCTAATAAGGCTATAGAGGATGAGAAAGAAAGAGTTATTAACAATATCAAAAACGATGCTGTTAATGAGATCCTATCTGTAGAGAAAGCTAAGTCTGCTGTTCTTAATAAAGTTAAGAAGATTTTTACTACTAAGAAACTAACTAAAGAAGAGTATGCAGCTCTTAGAGCAGAGTTCGTAGAATCTGCAGAGTATAAGACTAAGCAAGTAACTGACTTTGACGAATGGCTAAGACTTCAAGGCTATAATCCAGCTAATGGTTCTAATAAGCCTATGTTATATCAGATACTAGATTATACCCATAAGCTAGATAAGAAGATAGCATGGTTCTTACTTAAAAAACCATATCAGTTTGCTAAATTAACAATAGGATCTTTATTTAAACTACCAGCAGTAGCTAAGTTTGGATTTAAGGTTCTAGGTGGTATAGCTAACCCTATATTATATACCCTTAACTCTATGGGTATAGATGTTCTTAAAGCACCTGCTTCTTTACTAAGTAAGCTAAGAGGTAATAGTGGAACATCCTCTAAGTCTAATGGATTTTTATCTAACATGTTAAGCTTCTTTTCTCCTAAGAAAAAAGAAGCTAGCTTTAACGATAAAGATGGTGATGGTATAAGAGATGGCTCTGAGAGGAGAGAGCATAAGAAAGTAGTTAACCCTGGTGGTGCTGGTTTCTGGTCTAAGGTTAAAGATGCTGGTGGTGGTATATTCTCCAAGATAGCAGGTGCTGCTAGATGGATACCTTTACTCTTAGGTGGTATAGCTTTATTATTTAACGATAAGACTCGAGGTATAGTAGGTAGCATAGTAAACGGTATAGGCCACGCCTTAGCATCTGTAGCTGATTACCTATTAGGTAAATTAGGTAGTTTATTAACTTTAGATAATGCTAAGAAAGCACTAGGTGGTGTTACAGACTTTGCTAAGAGTTCACCAGGCGCTGCTACTATAGTTGGGCTAGGTGCTGCTTATTTAGGTAGAAAAGCCTATAAACTAGGTAAAGGCATATTTAACGTAGGTAGAGGTATCTTCAACGCTGGTAAGGGTATATTTTCAGTAGGTAAGAAAGTTCTTAATGTAGCTAAAGGACTAGGCGGTGCTGGTAAGATAGCTGCTAAAGTTGCTACCGCAGCTGCACCTGCTGCTGCTAATGCTGTTAAAACAGGTGGTGGTATATGGGCTACTGCTAAACGTATCTATAATAATATAGGTAAGTTTAAAGATCTTTTTGTTAAGCAGGCTATGAAACGTGGTGGTCAGAAAGCTATGACAACATTCCTAGGTAAGATAGCTTCTAAGCTTATACCTGGTGTTGGTTGGGCTATGTTAGCATGGGACTGTGCGGCTGCTGCTAAGTATATGATATGGGACGATCTTCCATGGTATAGAGCTTTATGTAAATCTTTCATAGGTATAGACCTATGGGACGATAAAGAGCCTATGGTGGATGAAGAGACTGGGGAGACTATACCAGATGTTAAAGAAGAAGATAAGAAAGAGCCTTCAGTAGCTCAAGAGGCTAAAGCTTTAACAGATATGGGACCTAAGAAAACTAAAACCATTACGCCTATGTGGGGTAAGCCTTATGAGGTTCCTATAGAGGATGAGAGTAGTAAGAATACAGGTTCTAATAATGAAATAAAACTATCGCCACATGAGATATTACTTAGATCATTATCGGTTCAACAAGCCATACTTAAATCAGTAGTTGCTATAGAATCCACAGTAGCTGGTACCGTAGGTGGTTCACCTGGTAGAGTTACCTTCCAAGATATAACTAATGGATTATCTAGAGCTAAGGACTGGGTAGTTGATAAGGTAGGTGGATTTACTAATAAAATAGGTAATACCTTTTCTAATATTAAGACATCTATAGCTAATAAGTTTAATAGCCCTACACCAGTAGCTGATTACCAAACTAAGCAACAACAAGCCTTTACCGATAAGATATATTCTAATAGTAAAGATAAGCTAAAGAAAGAGTTAGATAATCTAACCGAGGGGCAATTACAGGTACTATATACAGCTTATCAGGTAGGTAGTACTAAAGGTATAGGTCCTATCCTAGCTGCTATAGCTTGGAAGGAGTCAGGGTTCGGTAAGGCTGTATCTAACCCAGGCGATGGTAAGAAAGGATCGTACGGTGCATTTCAAGCACAGCTATATTACGCTAGATCTTTTATGCCACCAGAGTATAAAAATGCAGATGATACAACTGTACGTAACTCTCTTATCATGGACGTTGGTTTAGCAGCTAGAACAGCTCTTAATTGGTTAATGGCCACTGGTAAATCTTTATTTCAGAATGGGCCTATTAAGACTATACAAGATTGCTTTACTATGGTACGTAAGTATAATGGTAAAGGCCCAGCTGCTGAGATGTATGCAGCTGATGTATTAGCAAGAGCTGCTATTATACAAGACTTCATATCTAAAAGGCCTATGCCTAAGTTAGAGAATCTTAACCTAGGCGAACCTTCTGATACTGAGGCTGATAACTATACTAGTGCACCTACTGGTGGCCTTAGTGGTTCTTCTAATATAGGTGGATCATTTTCTAGTATAGGCAATGGTGGATATGCACCTGCTAATAATATGGACTTTGGTGGATCTAATGTAGGTAGAACCGCACAGACTATAAATAATACTATATATTCTGGTGGTAATGCTAATGTTGGATCTGCTATAGCTAATGTATCTAATACTGATTTATCTAAGTATGGTAGTTACTTTAACTTCCAGTCATCTGCCGCTGCTAGAGGGTTCGAAGGATTACATCCTGAGTTCAAGAAGCGTCTTATAGCTATGGCGCAGGAAGTTAATGAAAAGATGAATGGTAAGAAGATACTTCTTACTTCGACATGGAGATCTATAGAGGAGCAGGCTGCTCTTAAGCAGAAATATGGTAGTAGAGCAGCTCAACCTGGTGGTTCTAAGCATAACTATGGTATAGCCATAGACATGAACTCTAAGGATGATGTTTATAAGTATATTATGGATAATCATCTACTAGAGAAGTATGGGCTACACCATACAGTAGCTGGTGAGCCATGGCATATAGAGCCAACATTTACTTCTGGTATACGTAATACCTTAACAGCTGATTATGCTAAGAAGAATAATGTTAATGGCCAGAACTATTTAGAGCACGTTAATAAGCTACTAGGTGGTAAGGGTGGAGTTCCATCTAACGATCCTATAACAGCTGTTACTGAGACTGAGGGTGGCGATACTGGGAAGGCTAATTTTGATAATGGCATGGGTACGACCTCTGCGCAGCAGACTGAATACCAACAGGCTGGCCCTACGAGAGCTGCTGCTACAAGGTTAGCAGATACGTCACAAACGCCAGTGCCTTCAGTAGCTTCTACTGTGCCTGATCTATCTGTTATGCAGAAGGCTGATCAGAGCGTTACACAAACAGCTGTTCAGACAGGTGGTGTAGCCTCTGAAGATAGTGTTAAAGAGTTGGTTAATATATCTGGTATCTTAGGTAAGTCCTTAGAGGCTCAACTTCGTATAGCAGCTGCTGTAGAGAAGCTTGCTAATATGGATAATAAAGAGCAAGACAAGAAGGATACTTCTAAGTCTAATCTAACAGGGGCTAAGAATAATACCGATTATAACTCCATAAGTAAACAGGTTAATACTGTATCACAACCAGCTATTAACCTATCTAGTAAGGCTGGTTAATACTAGCCTATATGACAAAAAAAAATAAGGTAGAGTAGGTAGCTATTATGCTACCTACTCTACTCTTTATTTCTCCTCTGATATAACGATAGTTGTATCATCGTCGCTTAATAGCCTATATAAACCATACCCGATAAGCCCTAGGATACCAGTGGCTACTACGCTAACTGCAACTTTTGTAGATGTTGACCAAGTATTACTGGGTAACTCTTTTACTACTTCGTTATACCTAGCCTTAACATCATTAGCTACACTATTAGCTTTGTCTAATAGTGCGTCTGCTAATGCCTTAGCTGCAGCTGGTACATCACTTGCAGATATTTTACCTATATTAGGTATAGCATCCTCTATAGGAGACATAGTCTTTGTTAGTTCGTTATCCCCTATAACCTCAGGAACGACTCCTAGGTTAGGTAAGATACTTTCGATAGATACTCGCTCTACAGAGATACCTTCATTTTCTAATGTATCTGCTGTGTGCTTTAACATCTCTTGATACGCTTGTTTACCTAACTTAGTTACTTCCGGATCGAATCCATCGTGACTAGACATATATGCTAGTAGTGCCCCAGTTTTACCTAGTATAGCCTCCACTATATTACGTCTGATTTCACGTTCTGTAACATTGCTAATGAACTCTTTACTATCCCGCTCACCTTTAGAAGTGCCTTTCCTATGGCTTACCTCTAGGCTTAAAGGATTAACTATAGTTCCTAGTTTACTCTCTGCCCATGCTAGGAACAGATGTTTAACCTCGTCTGGCAAACTAGACAGTCTATCGTATGTATTCTCTAGATTTTTCTTAGAGCCACATAGTTTACCTATTAATGGCGTATTACTATCTTTAATAGTAATAAACTTATCATAGTTACTTTCTAATGCAGCCTTGTAGGCACCTAGTACTTCTTCATATGGATCTTTTGTTGGCATATTAGCCTCCTTGTAAAATGATTACTGCTTAGATAAAAGATAAGATCTTATATTAATAAGATCAACTACTTAGTTATGCTATCTGGGAAGTGTATAGCTAATTCATATCTCATATCTGCTACCTCATCACGTAGCTTATTGATCTGGTACTGAAGTAACTCAGTCCTACCTTGATAGCTACGATACATATGATAAATACCGTAGACAATAATACCGATAATGATTAACGTAAACATACTCTACTCCTTAATATTAGATTATATACATGTATAGTATAGGCATAGCTAAGCACTATACCTACATATAGATTAATGGCTTATCTTATCGTGTAACTGACTAATTTTATCAGCCACTAAATAAAACCATTCATTGTGCCGTCTAAGCTCATCTTCATTTTCTGAAGGCGTGTAACGACACTGTTTTAAAAGCTCATCCCAGTGCTCTATCTTAGATAGGGCCTGGCTTAGCTTAAACTCTAACCATCCTAATTTAACTATTAGGATAGCAACTACAAGTGATAGAAACAGACTTAACATGTCCGTGCTCCTTCTACGTAGTAGGGCATAATGCTCCATGCCCTACCCGATATATTAAGATAATAAATAAGAAAGAGCGTTACCCCTAAAAAAATAATAAATTAGTCATATACGCTATGGGGTACACCAAGCACAGCGCATACTTATGATTATAACTAATTTACATGTAAAATACTATAAGATACAGGTAGTTATAACTACCTGTATCTTATTTATGACTAGCGATGCATGGCGGTATACAACTGTCCTATCTTATCGGCTACAAGATAAAACCAGTCGCGATGGGGTTTTAGCTCAGCCTCGTTCTCTGTAAGCGAGAACTGGCATTTCTGCAATAGATAATCGCAGCGTTCTGCTGCGTCCATCGCTTTCGCTAGTTTGTATTCGAGCCTTACTGCTTATAAACGCAGTAAGGCAACTACACATGTTACAAATGCTAACATGATACATCCCCATATGTTTTATATAAAAAACCGAATTACGTATTAGGTAACTCTTAAAATAGAAAAGGTGTAAAAGCGGTGCTCCTAAAACATAAAGTAAACTAGTAATATATGTTATGGGAACACACAAAACATAATATATATCATACTCTAGTTCTAGAATATGATATGTGTTTGAAAATAATTTCAACCACATAAGATAAAAAAAAACAACATATAAGCTAGACTACCCTACTGTAGGGTAGTCTAGCTTATTTATCTTTATTCGTTATTTTGTTCTGTAGTTATAGCATCTACTAGGTTATAGGCTACGTCGTGGAATAAGTTAAGATGTGGTTTATCCTTAGCGTTATTAACTAACCTACGTATATTCTCATCGTCGAACCTATCATGCTTGATTAGCTCGCTTATAGCAGATAGTATAGCAAGATATCTGTTCATCTGGTAGATATTCTCATAGGCATATATAGGCTGTTCGTCATAACCTTCTATGGTATTCCTTCTTACAGCCATATAGGGTAACTTATTATCCTTTATCATGGTTATAAGTTCAGGATCGTTCTTGATACGCATGCAAGCTAAATATGCTACTATAGCCCAGTAGTTAGGTATCTTGATCTTATCTTTAGGTATAGAGTTAAGATCTGCTCTACTAAGGTTACGTTTATTAAGTAGCTCTGTTGGATAACCTGGTGTTATAAGATAATCCATAGCTACTCTAAGGGATCTTACCTTACCAAATACAGTATGTAACTCTATAGGATGGGTATAGCTTAATCTCTTACCTAGTTCAGTCTTAGCATTACCACCTACATTAATAAAATCTATACCATCTTCATGTTCATACCTAGGTATCTTATTCTTAGGTAGATATTTATTAAAGAATTGACTATGTTCATGCCTGCTAAATGATGAAGTAGTGTTATTCATATACACCTACCTTAAGCGCGTTATTTATATATCCTCTATTTATCCTAAGATAATATGCTAACATAAATATAACATCGCTACTATATGGTTTATAGCTATCTCCATACTTAACACTATCTATTTCTTTATGCGTATCAGGATCTTCTATACCTAGATTAATACTATCTAAGACAGCTAGGTTATTATTAAGCTGGTTCTTAACTTCATCTGTTATTAGCTTATGATCTATCCCTATGTCGTTTTGTATATGGTGGTACATAAGGATAAAAAAGTCTAGTATCTGATCAGAGCTATCATCTACACCATAGCTACTAAAGATAGAGTTAATAACACTAGCTCTACCTGTATCTGTAAAGAAGCCAGCTAGTGTTATATTACATATCTTATCTAGGAAGGGTAGTAACACCTTCTCTGTGTTAATGATATATCTTTGTTCTACTAATACGCTACTTATAACAGATTGTATATCTTTATTCGTCATCCTCATTCTCCTCGATACCAGTATTATCTACCTTGATACTGTTGCTAAGTATATTAAGCTGGTGCTCTGTACTATCACCATTACTATAGGTAAGCTTGATAGTAAACGATACAGCTTTAACAGGTAAGAAATTAAATACTAAGTCCATGAACGTTTTAAAGCTCATGGACTTAGCTGTCATATTCATCTTCAACGTTGACTTATTCTTACGTTTAACAGAGCTTACATTACTAAGCTCTTGATTCCTTACATACTTATCTGTAAGCTTATCTATGTAAGGTATGAGACCATCTTCTACCATGATCTTCCTCCATAGATGTGTAAGAACTCCTCCTGGCGTGTTATCTACCTTATCGGTAAATATCTCACTACCATTACTAGACACCTTAGGGTATCTCTTTTTATCAGGCATGCTAAGGCCCCCCTATATAAGTAAACTTAGATAGTTATAGCTAAGTATATATCTTTAACTACAGCTTCTATATTAATAATATATGGTTGTATCTTCCTCGAATTATACATACATATATTAGACTTATTATCCTTTATAGCCCTGTACTTATAGTATAGCTCTTTAGCTATAGATAAATACCTCTTGATATCATCTTCCATATGTAGATTAATATAACCATTATCCGATAACCA
>ERZ772940.103-NODE-103-length-51200-cov-3.97687_pt1 | contig 51200 bp, 40 predicted proteins | sample MGYA00511682_ERZ772940 | MGnify/ENA primary metagenome ERZ772940 (study PRJEB29015, sample SAMEA2737922) | human oral metagenome | biome: human oral; feature: human-associated habitat; material: dental | place: China | collected 2031 ... | reverse complement strand
CTTGTAGTAATTCTTCTGTTTTCATCTGCTTGGATTATATTTATTACATCCGCATATTCTAAAACTTTATCTAAGCTTAACAAAATGCATGTGTTCCCGAACTCTTTTACAGAATATAGAGGACTTGCTTTCGTTTCTCCGCTAAATACCGACACTCTTACAGGTATATGGCTATCATCTGACAACAACTGAGCCATCAAATTGTACCTACCATCTTTAGTTAAAAGCCCAAGATTTTTCTTAAAAGTTTCAAAATTTAAAGAAATTCCTCTGCCTGCATAATATGTAAATAATCTTTCAAAAGTTAAATCTTGATATTCAGATTCAATACTATCTATTGTTTTTTCTTTGTTGCTTAGTACTTCAAATAAATGAGCTTCCCTATCAGGATATTTAGCAACACTCACTTTACTTGAACCTATTCTAATATATCTCATTCCATCAAAAGCAGTTGGAACATTTTTAGCTCCAGGAATTTCTAATAGAACTACCCTCTTATTAGCAAAATCCACTTCATGGAAAGAAAAAACAATATCTGGTTTCAACTGCCTTGCTAAATAATGCTCTAATGGCTCACCTTTAACATCTACTCTATAATTAAATTTAGTTCCTAAAACTTCATGAGTTTCATTATTTACACCCCAAACAAGATACCCATATTCCTGTCTACAAATTGCAGCTGCATTTGACAGTGCGGATATATATTCTCCTATTCCATGTGCTTCGTACCAATTTTCTTTGAATTCAAACCATTCTTTTTCTGTTTGATGACTTATTAAATTTTTTATGATTTCAAGATACTTATTCATAGTTTTATCCCTCACTTTATTACCCACGTTTATTATACCATATATGAGGGATAAAGTGGGGGATATCTTTGTCATTTAACATGCCATTGTAAAATATTTTTTAATAATCAAAAGTTTCAATTACCTAAGGCAAAATCAAGAAAAAATTTCAGAAAATGTCAATCAAAAGACTTTTGCCGTTAAAAAGTATATTGGAAATATCCTTGACATTACGGGACATTAAAAGATACAGGCAAGTAAAGGCTTTGTTTGCCATTCTTCTTTACTCAGCAAGTTTTGGTGCTTTTTCTTTTTACGATTTACAGCTTCATCATAGCTTGGAAATTTCGGTGCTTTCACTATACTCTCCCTCCTTATCCAACTTATCCGCCATGTCCAACTGTTTATTAGGGAACATATGGCTGTAATCCATCAACACCTTTATGCTTTCATGCCCTGTTCGTGCTGCAATATCAACAGGTGTAAACCCCATTTCTATAAGCAGCGATATATGGCTGTGCCTCAGTGCATGAAGCTTGATTTTCCTGACTTTCGACTTTTTAATTCCTCTCTCCATTTCCTTGTTGAAATATGTTTTGCATTTTGGAAAGATTTGTTCATCTTCCGAAAAATATTCAATCTTCAAGAAATAGTCTTTAAGTTCTCTTATTAAAAAATCCGGAAGCATAATTGTTCTTTTGCTTTTCGGTGTTTTCGGATCGGTAATAACTTCTTCTCCGTTAATTCTCTGTGCTGATTTACTTATCCTCATTGTCTTTTTATCAAAGTCAAAATCAGCTTTTGTTAATGCTCTAAGTTCACCTAATCGAATACCTGTCCAATATAGAATTTCAAAAGCATAAAATGAAATATCCTTATCCTTAACAGCTTCTATAAACTGTAGGTATTCCTCTTTTGTCCAAAATTCCACTTCCTCATCGCTTCTTTGCTTTCCTATTCGCCCTGTTACTTTACACGGATTTTTCCTTAATCCATAATACTTGACTGCATGGTTGAACATACAACTAAGCTGTGCGTGAATGGATTTAAGATAGGTTGGCTTATAGGCTTCTCCTTCCGCATTTTCAATGTTTAAGAGTACGTTATGCCACTTCTTTACTACAACAGGCTTAATCTCACTCATTTTCATACCGCTGAAAAACGGTAAAATCTTTGTCCTTATCATGTGTTCTTTTGTCATCCAGGTATTAAGACGAATAGTTCCTATAACATCAGCTTTATAGAGTTCAAAGTAGTCCTCAAAAAGCATATTGAGTGATCCGGACATCTTTACAGTGAAATTTCTCTCATAAGCAACCGCTTCTTTCTTTGTTTCAAAGCCTCTTTTCAGCTTCTTCCTGCTTTGTCCGTCCCAGTCCTTGTAATAGAACGAAGCAAACCACTTTCCGCTTTTTTCATCTTTATATGCAGGCATTATTCTCCCTCCTTTGATTTGTAGATTTGTTCCATAAAATATTTCTTATTGATTCTTCCCCTCAGGATAAGAAAGCCGTGTTCAGCAAGCTGCTTATTCATATCACGAATGATTTTATAAGCCTGTTGCTGCGATATATTTAGTAAATCGGCAACTTCATTTGAAGTAAGAAATAATTTCTCCATCGTACTTTCCTCCTTTCTTTTTCAGAAACTTATTTGTTTCTGTTTCTATTTTAGATTATAAGTAGCTTTTTTGTTTCTGTCAATACTTTTTTCTAAATTATATTTTTCTATTGTATTTTTTCTTATTTTCGATTATATTATTAAAAGAGAAACAAATTTGCTCCTAAGGAGGTGTTAAAATTGAGTTTGGGTAAAATAATTAAGAAGTTTCGTGAATTACGAAGAATTACTCAAAAGGCATTAGGAGACAGAACACATTTAGATGATGTCAGAATCAGACAATACGAGCTTGATATTCGTACTCCTAAAGATGATGTCTTAGAAAATATTTCCAATGCACTCCATGTAAATAAAGATTATCTGAAAGAACCTGTATATCCATACACGGAACATGACCTTATGCGATTCTTATTTAAGCTTGATGACAATATTGAGGTTAATATAAGACAAGTTATTATGAATGACGAAGATCCCGGATACACTACCACAGGTATATATTTCGGCAGTGAAGCAATTCTCAGAATACGAAACATGCTTGAAGATTGGCAAAAAATGAAACAAAAATATGAAAATAACGAAATCACTAAAGAAGCTATGCAGGATTGGAAAGCTAACTATCCTGACAGTTTGAAAAAAGATTATGTTCCCTTTGAAGAAAGCAATGTAAAATTCTATAAAAGCGGAATAAATACCAAAGTCCCACCGGAAATAAAATAAGCACAGAAAAAGCACATAGCTGAAAGATTGTAAATCTTAAAGTTATGTGCTTTGTTTTTTATACTATTCAGTAATTAATAAAAGTTTTGAGAGTACCGAGATAACTTCCACGTTAACGTGCTATCAGCTATAACTGAACTTGCTAGTTTGCTTCCTTCAATCTTTATTGATTGGTACTCATGCTATAACTTGTTAAATCAATAAGTCTGAGTATATGATTGAACACAAGTTTTCATCATTAATCTTCCAAATTGCTGCTCTAGTGTTTGAATATATTCATTTTTTATATACAACTTAGTACCAGTATATAACGGAATTGCATTTCCAGAGTACTCACTGTCACCTTTATAATTAGAGGACCATTTTTTCATAATAAAGATAATATCCCCTTCCTGGTTAACTGCAATATACCTCCCATGTAAATAATCAAATTCAATATGAACATTGAACAATTCAGAAACCAGCGTTTCAGGTCTAAGAAACTCTTCATCTTCTAATTCTTTATCCAATGTTCCACAAATATCTATCAGTGCTCCAGAATTATATGAAAGCAAATATCTTTGTCCTCTATCAATAGCTATAACTAGGTAATGCCGAAAAGGAATCTGACGCTGTTCATCATCCTCTCCTACTATACCTTGATATCCAAATGTCAAAGACACTCCTTGATAATCGATGTGTTTTCTTGTCTCAAAACACCCTATTAAAGTGTATTCATCCTCACTATTTTTGAGAAAAGGCTCAGAAGAATTTTCCTTATCATACAGATGATTCGCTGGTTGTATTTCACGGCACTTAAATAGTCTATACATACCTTGGTAGTCAGGAATCAGTCGGAGCAAGGTTTGTGGAATTAGCTCTGGTTTTCTGTCGAGAAAAGCTTTTTCAATGATTTCATGGAGCGCATACTGAATTGCATATGATTTGTAAACGGTATTTGTTTCGGGAATTTTAATCAACGGAGCAACGAAATCTCGCATTTGATCATTCAGTTTCTTTGATGCATGTAGCTTTTCGTAGAGTTCTACATAGCTAATACCACAATCATCGACTACCTGCATAATCGGATCTCGATATACTGAATTCTTAGCATATTTATCCACTCCCTCTCGATTCTCATTTTTTCCAAGATCATATAGCTGTTCGCCTAAGTAGAACTCTATATCTTTTATATCCATATAATTAGGCGCATGTTTATCCGAGCACTTTAAAAGAAAGCTTTTGTATATTGTAAATTCCGAAAATAGAACATCTAAAAGCAGATTTCCGATTGGATAAACATCATCAATTGCGTTTATCATTCGATCTGCATTCAAATCTGTCATACGATCACCATAGCGCCTTACTAAATCTGCGATTGCGATTTTTGTTACGAGATTATACTGTTCATAATGCTCTAGACAGAATACTATCGATTCCGTGAATTCCGAATAATTTTCTTCTTCGGCAGCATTCGCCAAATAAGAATAAGCTGGCAGAAACTGTTCCTTACCTCCATCAACGAACCTCATTAATAAGCAGCTACGTAGTCCTAAAAATTCTTCTGTTTCTCCCAAGACATAATCAATAGGATACTTATCCAGATTTGGAAAACGAAGCTTCATAATATCAAATATGTTTCTCCATATCGTAACTATTATATCCTTGTCATATTCAAGTGCAAAAAGGGCATCCAGAAGTCCTTTTGTAATTCTGCCTGAATTCGAAATAACAACTTCAGGAACTTCACGGTAAAAAGTAGCAAGTGACACTTCAGAATTTAATCGTATACTCTTTTGGAATTCATCCTTATCTATTAAAGAACTTCCCCATTCATATGAGCAAAGATACAGCAACATATGAACTTCCGATAGTTCCTTATCATCAAGTTCTAGCTGATTGATGATTTGCAAAACTGAGCGTTTCAAGTTCTGGTTATACCTCCATCCACCAGCTTTGGTAATAACGACTCTCAGCATCTCAAGCAAAGTCTCTTTATCATTCTGATAATTCTTGAGAAATCCACAAATATCCGGTATATCTCGTTCTATTAATTCATGAGTTTCAAACCATTTCTTTGCTTCCTCCAGAGTTGAGGCGACAAAACTTGGTTGACTACCTTCAAAAATATTAACTGTTTTCTTTTGTTCTTTCTTTTTCATATCGGTAGTTTTCTTTATATGGAAATACTCAATATATTGCGAAACATCATATCCTGCTAGCTCTACTGTTAACAAGAATTCTTTAACATTTCCATCTTTCCAAGAATCATTGTCTGGCCAAGGAGTGTCAAGTATATTGAATCTTGAAACAATATTGGTAACTAGTTCGTTCATACGGTTCTTAATAATTAATCTGTCGTTACCACTTGTCCCTAAATACATCTGATTTAGAGTTCTGAATACAGATGTGGATGCATCGATTATTCTTGGACTTGTGTCATTTGGAAGTGACTCAATCAGACCGATTACTATGTCCAAGTATTTGGAATCATTACAATACTTTTCGATGACAGAACGTAACATATGCTCAACAATCCAACTTCTTCCTTGCTTTATCTGTAAACCAGATAGGAATGCAAGCGCATACTTTGAATCTGTCTCTAGCAATTTATCAAACCATTTTTTCAGGAAATGCTTTGTTTCTCTTCCGTCAGTATGATTCCAAAGAGCGATTGTCATTTTTGTTATTGTGTCGCGTTCCTCTTTTGGATTTCCTGTAACAGATTCAAAAAATACATTATAAGAATCCATAATCTGTTCTAGAATAATATCCTTATGGAATCCATATGCAACAAGATAACGTGTGCATATACCAAAATACTCTAAAGCCTCGGATTTATTATACTTTGAAATCAAACTAACAAAGTGAAGCTTTGCAGCTGCAATACATTCATATACCTCGTTTTTTTCAATTCGACTTTGGGTCTTTAGTAAATATGGTTTTATGATTTTGTAATTTTCAACAGTCAGAAAATGAGCCATCAATTTCAAAAACTCAGCATCTGTTAATGGTCCACCCATGCTATGATCAAAACTGGTCCCCGTTTCATTATCAAGCAACTCAAGTAAACCTAATGCCTTCTCCAAATCTTGTAATGTTCCATTCTTTACAATCAACTCTAACGCTCGTTCATAGGATCTTGTTAACTCATTCTGGAGAAAATATAAATCACAAGTTCGTGGTTCTCCCTTGAAAACGTCTGTGTCCTTTAGTAATAATTCCAAATTAGTAATCGCAGCTTCACAGATGGATCGAGAATCCATTTGCACTGTGTGTGCGCACAATTCTGCCATCTTGACAGAATAAATTATCCAATTATAAAACCAATTTTTATTTTCGCAATCGACAACAACTGCCTCTATAGTTTTTTTATCACCATCCTGAGCTAGATAATATACTTGTGAAAATAATTCTCTAAAAATTTTTATATCTTCTTTTCCTGGCATTCTCAATTTTTTGATTTTTCCCCAGGTTCTAATAGTGGATTCAGCAATAATATTACTTTGCGGATAATATCCAGTTTCAATATATGAAAGATAGTTTTTCCAATAGGATAGTTGATGTTCTTCTGCAATTGAAGCAATCTCGTCAAATTCTATGTAGTCCTCAAGCTCATCATACGCGATCTCAATACATTGATTCCTTATCGAATTTTTTTCTATAGATTCCATAAGCTTAGGAATGATACTGACCCCCTGATCATCTAGATAGTATCTGAAATAGTATTTAAAATCCTCCATCTCAAACTGTTTAGCTTCTGTGTCTAAATATAATTCCCACCAAGGTGTTGTGCCAGCTTTCGAAGAAATATAACATGCTAATTTACCTATATTTTTATCAAAAGTTGGCTTGCCATCAATCTGCATTAACTGATTCAGCTTAGAAGCACCTTTGATATCACAGATTGCTTGGAAGTATTCTTCACCAGTGCTTTCAAACTCATTCAAATCATCGAGCATTGCCAATAGTTCACCTGCTGTTACCAATGCAACTAGATTCTTGGTTCTCCCTGCACTTCGAATCATACAATTTAGATTCATTCTTATGCGTTTTCTAGAATAACCCTCTTCAACTGATTTAAGCACAAACTCTTTCTCAATCAAAGCAATATTGTCATCATCTTTCCTAATCTTATACAGTAATTCTGGAAGATAATAATACGCCTTGTCAAATTCGAAAAACGGTTTGTTCTGTAACCAATCAGCAAGAAGACCATAAACATTTCGCACTAAATCAACATTTTTATCCCTTAATAAAGACAACACAAAACGTCGGAAGCTTTCATGATAAATTGAAAAACCACCGCTTAGCATGTTTTCAATCAATAATGGATGAAGCACCGATATATCCTGTTCTACAAATTCTCCGTCTCCAGTAATCTCCAATAAATTATCTATACTAAGATAGAAATCTGCCCCGCAAAGTGCATTAACAGTTCGGTTGTTATTAACCTTTGTATATAGATGGGAATAATACTTAGACAGACTGATATCATAATCAGGTATTTCATCAATTACCCCTTTATTTACATCTATGTTTCGTAACTGACGCAAAATGTAACTAAGGTATAAGGCATTACCCTGTGATTTTTTTAGTAAATATTCACTTATAGATGTAACATCGTCGTCTTCAATAATATTATCAGCAATTTGAAAAGTCTCCATCAAGGATTTTGCTTGTTCAACTCCCCATGGCTCAATTTCAAATACGCAGTATCTATCGTCCTTGAAATCCCTCAATTCGTCTATAGGCTGTGACGCAATTAAAACATAGCAGTTATCAGGAAAATGAATTTCCAACAATTCAGAAATAATTTCAGTCTCTGAACGCGAAATAAAATCTTTATGAAGCTCATATTCTCTAGAAACATGATCAAGTCCATCTACTACTAAATAGAAATCTTCATCAATGTGCTTAAGTAAATTCTCAAGCTCTGCTTTGTCAGCACCGAAGGTTGTATTCTTATACTCAATTAATTTAGGGCATTGTTCCACAATCTGTGAGACCAGATTTCCATATAAAGAAGTTACACGTATTCTATCAAGACTATTTTTATCCTGCAACGACTGGAAGCAATTATAATGAATAACTTTACTAGCATCGTTCTCAAGTTTATCAATGTATTCTTCAATAAGCCAAGACTTGCCTGATCCAGGATTACCAGTTATAATAACACGTTTTGAATCTTGAATTGTTCTATGTAGTCTTTCAATCTCATCGCAAAGTATAATCTGATGTGCTGAATCCACTGGAAACCTTTGATCAAACTTCCCGTAATCCATTATGAGACCAAGACGACCAATTAATACATTGGAGTTCATTCTATTCCCCATCGCTCTAGAATGTTTCACTTCTGCTGCGAGTTTATAAATAACATCTTCCAAGCAGAGATTATCATTTGGATAAATACCCACACCCAACTTCTCAGCCTGCCTAATAATCACATTTTCAATGCCACCCGGATTCTTTAAATCAAGACTCGCCTTCGGCATTTCCAGAAGAATAGTGAGTTCATTACAAAAGGATAAAAAGTCTTCTCTATTGATAAGTTCTGACTTAATCGCCGAATTAAACTTTCGCCACGTTTTTGGAGGTAGTTCTCCTTCTGGCCAAAACAAATTCCCATCAAACACAAATGCGGCCGTCGAAAAAGGTAAGGATTGATCTTCGATAGGTTTCAAAAACTCTGAAATCGGATCATCATCCGTCGGTCTACTCCACGCAAGGCACAGCTTTATCTGAATATCTTTTTCAGATTCTTTTCTAATTTTCCAAGATGAAAAAAGATCACTAAAAGCAGTATCATGTCCGTTGCCATTTGAAAAGTCATTTTTAGTAAGTTTGTGGGAATTCTCATCATCGGAATACTTAATCTGAAATTCAATGATACCATTCGGTGTCGTCACTTTTAAATCATCAAATTTATCTCCATTGAAATCCTTACGATCAATAATAATTTCTGCATCTGTCTGCCTAAGCATAAGTTGTAGGATTATCGAAACAGTAAAATAATCCTGATACTCATACCCTTCATGGATTGCACTCTGCATTTAATAACCTCCTCTCATCAATACTAAGTGAATCGATTTTTCAATTCTTCACCTGTCAAGAAAATCATGAGTTTCTTTCCATCCGCAAAGTAAATTAAACCGAAAATTATTCGTTTGATAACTTTAAATTCTCATTTATCAATTACTATTTTCAACAAAAGCCTCCCACCAAAATGATGGAAGGCTTTCTAAACGATTTACTTAAATTCAACAACTCCCTTTCAGACCTGCTTTTTCTTGCTTTTAGTATCAAAACAGTATCATTTGGAGAATTTCGCTACAGTAAAACCGCTAAAACCTTGTATTTTCAATGGTTTTATAACAGTAATATATTTGATTCTGTTACTCCCACTCCACCGTTCCCGGTGGCTTGGATGTCAGGTCATAGAATACGCGATTCACATGATCCACCTCATTGATTATTCTATTCATCACCTTCTGCAGCACCGACCACGGTATCTCCACGGCCTCTGCTGTCATGAAATCCACTGTCTCGACCGCACGAATTGCCACCGCATAGTCATATGTGCGGAAATCGCCCATGACTCCAACCGACCTCATATTAGTAAGCGCTGCAAAATACTGGCTTATCGACTTGTCTAGGCCTGCCTTAGCTATCTCATCGCGATAGATTGCATCTGCCTCCTGCACGATTTTAACCTTTTCTGCAGTGACCTCTCCGATGATTCTGATGCCTAGTCCCGGTCCCGGGAATGGCTGGCGATCTACCAGATAGTCCGGGAGTCCGAGCTCTCTGCCCAGTTCACGCACCTCGTCCTTGAACAGCATGCGCAGCGGCTCGATTATCTCCTTGAAATCAACGTGGTCGGGAAGTCCGCCCACGTTATGGTGCGACTTGATTACGGCTGATTTGCCGAGGCCGCTCTCGATTATATCCGGGTAAATCGTCCCCTGTGCCAGATAATCGATTGCGCCGATCCTCTTGGCTTCCTCTTCAAAAACTCTGATAAATTCTTCGCCGATAATCTTACGCTTTGTCTCCGGATCTGTAACACCAGCAAGCTTAGCGTAATATCTCTCCTGCGCATTTATACGCACGAAGTTGATGTCATACACGCCATCGCTGCCGAAAATCGACTCAACCTGGTCGCCCTCGTCCTTGCGAAGCAGACCGTGATCTACAAATACGCATGTCAGCTGCTTGCCTATTGCCTTTGCCAGAAGCGCTGCAACTACGCTGGAATCAACGCCACCGGATAGTGCGAGCAGAACCTTGCCGTCGCCGACCTTCTCGCGAACCGCCTCGATCTGCGTCTCTGCGAACGAGTCCATCTTCCAGTCCTGATCGCAGTTACATACACCGAGGATGAAGTTGCTGAGCAGCGTCGTCCCCTCAACGGTGTGGTTAACCTCCGGATGGAACTGCACAGCGTAGAATCCTTGCGAAGCATCCTCCATGCCGGCAACCGGACAGTTGTCGGTGTGCGCTGTAACCGTGAATCCGGCCGGCACCTCGCTGATGTAGTCCGTGTGGCTCATCCACACTACTGTGTTGTCGTTCACTCCTGCAAAAAGGCCGTCCTTGCAGTCTACTGCAGTCTCCGTACGGCCGTATTCGCTCGTTGGAGCTGTTCCGATCTTGCCGCCGAGCATATGCGCCATAAGCTGCGCTCCGTAGCAGATGCCGAGGATTGGCAGTCCGAGCCCAAACACACCTTTGTCAATAGTCGGAGCCCCCTCACCGTATGCGGACTGAGGTCCGCCGGTAAAGATGATTCCACATGGGTCAAAATCCTTGATCTTGTCTATCGTGAGTCCGTCAAAATTACGAACCTCCGAGTACACGCCCAGTTCACGAACCCTGCGGGCGATGAGCTGATTGTACTGTCCGCCGAAATCGATAATTAATATCTTGTTAGCCATTGTCGCTCCTAACGTCTTACTATTGCGACACTGTTATCCTTGTATCAGGAATCGGGCTTAATATTAAAGCACGGTAATCCTAATGTCACATAGAACAACTGAAAATGTTCGCTTCGCTGTTTGCTTATATTAAAACACGGTAATCCTAACGTCTTACTGTTGCCACACTGTTATCCTTGAGTACAACATCGTGTGCGCCGCCTTCAATGATACTCGTCGCCGAAACGAGGGTGAGCTTGGAATTTCTCTGAAGCTCCTGAATGCTGACAACTCCACAGTTGCACATTGTCGATTTAACCTTGCTGAGTGAGAGGTTTACGTTATCGTGCAGTGAACCTGCATATGGTACGTAGGAATCAACCCCCTCCTCGAACTTGAGCTTAGCCTCGCCGCCCAGGTCGTATCTCTGCCAATTGCGAGCCCTTGCGGAACCCTCGCCCCAGTACTCCTTCATGTAGTTGCCATTTACCATCACCTTAGCAGATGGTGACTCGTCGAATCTTGCAAAATATCTGCCTAGCATGATGAAGTCCGCACCCATAGCGAGAGCAAGTGTCATATGGTAATCATATACGATTCCGCCATCCGAGCAGATTGGAATGTACTCACCTGTCTTCTCAAACCACTCGTCTCTTGCCGCTGCTACCTCGAGCACTGCGGAAGCCTGTCCACGGCCGATCCCCTTCTGCTCTCTGGTGATGCAGATTGATCCACCACCGATTCCAATCTTGACGAAGTCTGCGCCGCTTTTGGCCAGGAAATCGAAGCCTTCCTTATCTACTACGTTTCCGGCTCCAATCTTAACACTGTCGCCATACTTCTCTCTTACCCACTTAAGCGTTCTCGCCTGCCACTCGGAATACCCTTCAGAGGAGTCGATAGTTAGTACGTCTACCCCGGCCTCTACGAGAGCCGGAATTCTTTCTTCGTAGTCGCGGGTGTTTACACCGGCTCCTACGATGAAGCTCTTGTTGTCGTCGAGCAGCTCATTTGGATTCGCCTTGTGGGAATCGTAGTCCTTTCTGAATACAAACGCCACTAGACATCCGTCTTTGTCCACGATTGGCAACTGATTGACCTTGTTGTCCCAGATGATGTCGTTAGCCTCGGACAGTGTGATACCTGCATTGCCGTACACGAGGTTCTCGAGAGGTGTCATGAACTCAGATACCTTGGTGTCTGTGCTGAGTCTGCTGATTCTGTAATCCTTGCTTGTAACAAGTCCCAACAGCTTGCCGTGGCCTGTACCGTCATCTGTAACCGCAACTGTCGAATGTCCTGAATTCTGCTTGATTGCGAGTACATCGGCCAGCGTGCCATCCGGCTTGACATTGGTGTCACTTGGCACAAATCCGGCCTTGTAGGACTTAACCTTTTTGACCATTGCCGCCTGGCTTTCGATTGACTGCGAACCGAAGATGAAAGAAATTCCACCCTCCTTTGCAAGTGCAACTGCCATACCGTCATCTGATACAGCCTGCATTACAGCGGAAACAAGTGGAATATTAGCCATAATCTTAGGCTCTTCGCCTTTTTTGAATTTTGTGATTGGAGTTTTGAGCGACACATTCTCAGGCCTGGCTTCAGCGCTGGAAAAGCCCGGCACAAGAAGGTACTCGCTAAAAGTTCTTGATGGTTCTGCTAGAACAATTGCCATTGTGCACCTCTCTCTTTCTATATATAAACGTGAAATTGAAATTAAAGATATTAATTGAAAATTATAGCACAATAGACCGCATTCCGATAGTATCCGGGCGCTAATTTAATAAAAAACAGGTTGCAACCGGACAAAGGGTAAAACACCCGGTCACAACCTCAAATTCGAGAGCACAATGTCGTTATTGACATATTATTGATTTCTAAGGAGCAAAACATGTCGGTTATATATCGGATTCCGCTCCTGTAGATCCAATACTCGGATTATCTGACGAACTTCGCTCCTGTAGCTCCAGTGCTCGGATTATCTGACGAACTCCGCTCCTGTAGCTCCAGTGCTCGGATTATCTGACGGACTCCGCTCCTGTAGCTCCAGTGCTCGGATTATCTGACGAACTTCGCTCCCGCAGCTCCGGTGCTCGGATTCATTGCAGCTGAGCCCTGCCGGCTCGAGCATTCCACTTATCACCTCAGTTACCGGCACCCAGTACCGCCTAATTCTTGAGGAACCTTAAGCGCAACGGATACAGGATTATCTCCATCAAACATCCAATACCGCCTAGTTCTCGAGGAACAGCTTGATATCATCTTCAACTGTTCCAATTCCGGCGATTCCAAAGTTCTCGACTAGCACCTTAGCGACGTTAGGCGAGAGGAATCCCGGTAGTGTAGGCCCAAGGTGAATGTTCTTGACGCCGAGGTATAGAAGTGCGAGCAGTACGATTACGGCCTTCTGTTCATACCATGCGATGTTGTAAGCGATTGGCAGCTCGTTGATATCGTCGAGATCAAACACTTCCTTGAGCTTAAGCGCAATCAATGCCAGCGAATATGAATCGTTGCACTGTCCCGCATCGAGGACTCTTGGAATACCGTTGATGTCACCGAGATCCAGCTTGTTATACTTGTATTTTGCGCATCCGGCTGTGAGGATCACTGTATCATTTGGCAGAGCCTTTGCAAACTCTGTGTAGTAGTTCCTCGACTTCATTCTGCCGTCGCAGCCTGCCATAACGAAGAACTTTCTGATAGCACCAGACTTAACTGCCTCAACTACCTTGTCGGCCAGTGCAAACACCTGCTCGTGTGCAAATCCGCCGACAATCTCACCTGTCTCGATTTCAGTTGGAGCCGGACACTTCTTGGCCATCTCGATGATTTCGGAGAAATCCTTAGTCTCGCCATACTTGCCATCGATGTGCTTACATCCCGGATAACCGGCAGCTCCTGTTGTAAACAGTCTGTCCTTGTAGCTGTCTGCCGGTGGAACGATACAGTTTGTAGTCATCAGAATCGGTCCGTTGAAGCTTGCAAATTCTTCCTTCTGCTTCCACCAGGCATTTCCGTAGTTTCCTGCGAAATGCTCATACTTCTTGAATACCGGGTAATACTGACCTGCCAGCATCTCGGAATGAGTGTATACATCTACGCCTGTTCCTTCTGTCTGCTCTAACAGCATCTCGAGGTCCTTGAGGTCGTGTCCGGAGATGAGGATTGCAGGGTTCTTGCGAACTCCGATGTCAACCTTTGTAATCTCCGGGTTGCCATAGGCGGAAGTATTTGCCTCGTCCAGCAGAGCCATTCCGTCTACACCGTACTTTCCTGTCTCAAGTGTGAGTGCAACGAGCTCGTCTGCCGTCAACGAATCATCCAGTGTAGCAGCGAGTGCTCTCTGCATAAATCCGTCAACCTCGGCATTGTCCTTGAGAAGTGCATTTGCATGCTTGCTGTATGCTGACAGACCCTTAAGTCCGTACGTAATCAGTTCTCTCAGAGATCTGATATCCTCGTTCTCTGTCGATAGAACTCCGACCTCGGAACTTGCCGCCTTGGCTGCAAATTCACCTACGCAGCCGTTCCATTTAGCTGCATCCGGAAGCTTGCCGGTATCATCCAGCTGCTTGAGGAGCTGCTCCTTGCAAGTTAGTGTCTCAACTATCTTAGCGGTAATCGCCTCATCATCGAAATTTGCATTTGTGATAGTGGTAAATAGATTGAGCGATACCAGGTGATTAACCTGTTCACCTACCTCCTTACCTTCGGCTCTCAGCTGTGTAGTAACTGCAGAAAGACCCTTAGTTACGTATACCAACAAATCCTGCAATGCGGCTGTCTCCGGGAGTTTGCCACATACTCCTCTCATCGTACAGCCTGTGCCCTTTGCCGTCTCCTGACACTGGAAACAAAACATCTTATTCTCCATCTGCTTCTCCTTTCAACTACTATATATCGACCTCGCCTCCGCTCAGCCGTCGTCTCCGGTCATTCTCCAGTCCCTCACCCGGAACAAATCTAACCTGAATATCCTTACTTAGGTCTGCTAAGTCTTATATCATATTCCATAGTCCTCAACCTGTGAACGAGTCTAACACTTAAAAAAGGTGTTGATGAGTGTTCTTCCAAGTACGTGCTGAGCCTTAACCTGTGAATAAGTCTAACACTGAAAAAAGGTGGGATCTGTAACCTATGTTACAATTCCACCTTGTGCTAATGTTTTTATGTCAGAACACCGGCGTACCTACGCTCGGCATCTGAAGCATTGCTCCGCCAATGATGTGCATCGACGGCGCGCTCGAAATTCGCACGCACACGGCTAACGCCGTATAGCCATAGCTGAAGCGATATAGTCACATATCAGTTGAGAGCTTTGCTCAAATTCATACACATGTACGAATTTGAAAAATATATCCGCATATCAGTTGAGGGCTTCTATCTCGGCCGGATCAAGTACAAATATCTTGCGCCCCTTAATCTCAACCAATCCATCATCCTGCATCTTCATCAACTCACGAGAAATCGACGGCCTCGTCACACCGAGGAACTCGGCAAGCTCCTCACGTGTCATATCGATCGGCTTGGTCATATCCCTATCATTATAGATGGACAGCATCTTGGCGATTTTCTGACGAAGAGTCGGACAAGACAGGATTCGCAGTCTCATATTTAGCGCATAAGCATTCCCGGCAAAAATCATAAGCAAATTGCTTGTCAGCTGCTTGTGATAATCGCAGCCGTTGACACACGTGCCTGTCATGAAGTCGCGCGGCAACACGACTATCCTAGTCCCGCACGTAGCCTGTGCAAATACCCCATATTCCTTCTTACCTAGGAACAGCAAAATGTCTCCAAATATATCTCCCGTACTTGAGAATGTCCCGATTACTCTTCTGTTGCCGTCAAACGAATCGTAGCCGACTCGTACCCCGCCCTCGAGCAGGATGTGAAGCTTGTTGGGCTCATCCTCTTCAGTGAAAATCATCTCACCTTTCCTGTAGGTGACACAAAGCGCACCGCTACAGGTAAAGCATTTATCCACATCCTCTACGGACATACCCTTAAACAGGGGGCTAACCATCAGCCGCCGCGCTATATCCATGTCAGTCCTTGCCGAAACCCTTCTTGACATCTCGCCTCGCTTATTACATCATGCCCATTCCGCCGCCTGCGGGCATAGCAGGTGCAGCAGGAATATCTTCCTTAATCTCCGTGATTCCTGCTTCTGTTGTGAGCAGCATTCCTGCTACACTGGAAGCGTTCTGAAGCGCCGATCTGGTAACCTTAACCGGATCCACGATTCCCGCTTCAATCATGTCTACATACTCCTCGGTAGCAGCGTTGAAGCCCACACCCTTCTTGGAGCCCTTAACCTCGGCAACGATTACGCTGCCTTCAAATCCGGCGTTTTCAGCAATCTGTCTAACCGGCTCCTCAAGTGCTCTGATGACGATTCTGGCACCGGTTCTCATGTCTCCCTCAAGACTCTCAGCATACTCGGAAACTTTATCAATTGCGCCGATCAGTGAAGTACCGCCACCGGCTACAATTCCTTCCTCAACGGCAGCTCTGGTAGCATTGAGCGCATCCTCAAGTCTGAGCTTCTTCTCCTTGAGTTCAGTCTCTGTTGCCGCTCCGGCGTTGATAACTGCAACTCCACCTACCAGCTTAGCAAGTCTCTCCTGCAGCTTCTCTTTATCAAAATCAGAGGTTGTCTCTTCGATTTCACCCTTGATCTTCTCAATTCTCTCATCGATCTCAGCCTTGTCCCCAGCGCCGTTTACGATTACAGTATGGTCCTTATTCACCTTGACTGTACCTGCTTTTCCGAGCATGTCGACTGTAGCTTCCTTGAGCTCATATCCCAGCTCCTCGCTGATTACCGTACCACCTGTGAGGATCGCAATATCCTCCATCATAGCCTTTCTTCTGTCACCGAATCCGGGTGCCTTTACAGCTACTACATCAAGCGTTCCTCTCAGCTTGTTAACAACAAGCGTTGCCAGAGCCTCACCATCTACATCGTCAGCAACGATGAGCAGCTTCTTGCCGGACTTCATGATATCCTCCAGCAGCGGAACCAAATCCTGAATGTTGCTGATCTTCTTGTCTGTCAGCAGGATGTACGGGTTATCGAGAACAGCCTCCATCTTCTCTGATGTAGCTGCCATATAAGGTGACAGATAACCTCTATCAAACTGCATACCCTCTACAACGTCGAGAGTAGTTCCGAGCGACCTCGACTCCTCAACAGTGATAACGCCGTCCTTACCGACCTTCTCCATAGCCTCGGAGATAAGTGTACCAATCTCCTTATCATCGGCGGAAACAGCTGCAACCTGAGCTACGCTATCCTTATCATCAACCTTGACTGCGCTGCTCTTGAGGTATTCAACCGCAACATCTACCGCGCTGCTGATACCCTTCTTGAGAATCATCGGGTTAGCTCCGGCAGTTACATTCTTGAATCCCTCGCGAACAATTGCCTGTGTGAGCAATGTAGCTGTAGTAGTTCCGTCGCCCGCTACATCATTAGTCTTGGTAGCAACCTCCTTGACAAGCTGAGCTCCCATGTTCTCAACCTGATCCTCAAGCTCGATTTCCTTGGCAATCGAAACACCGTCGTTGGTGATCAGCGGTGATCCATATGATCTCTCAATCAGTACATTTCTGCCCTTAGGTCCTAGTGTAATCTTAACTGTATCTGCCAGCTTATCAACTCCTGCGAGGAGCTTTCTTCTCGAGTCTTCTCCGTAATGCAAATCCTTTGCCATCTTAGTTACCTCCTATTGTATTGTATGTACATCCGCACCTGATTATGTGTACATATATGAGATGCGGAGTTAAAATCTACATTTCTATTATTTATTGTTATTGCCTATCGTTCTACCCAAATAGAGCTCTCGACTGTAGCTATTCGATTACAGCGAGGATATCCTTCTGGCTCATTATGATGTACTCCTCGCCGGCGTATTTCAGCTCTGTGCCGCCATACTTGGAGAAGATTACCTTATCTCCAACCTTGACTTCCATCTTTTCGTCTTCTGTTCCGGGACCAACGGCCAGAACCTCAGCCTCCTGCGGCTTTTCCTTGGCGCTTGCCGACAGGATAAGCCCGCCCTCAGTCTTTTCCAATGCTTCACTGCGCTTAATTACAACTCTTGCGCCTAATGGCTTTATTCCTATACTCATTTGAAACCTCCCAATCGTTTAATTGTTAGCACTCAAAATATGCGAGTGCTAATCTCTATAACTAATTTTACTCAGCACCCCTGATGTTGTCAACACGGCACTATGAATTAAATGTGAAGATATCTTCACTGCATACTTCTATAAAAATAAAACAGATATTGCTGTGCTATTCCACCAAGTTCACCAAAATGCTCGTCGGCAAACTTCTGCATTCCCTTAACATCTTTGATGTCAAACCCGTAAAGCTCTGCCATTATCTTCTTCATCCAGACATCTATAGGAAAGGCTGTAAAATCCCTGAGTCCGAAGAGCAATATGCAGTTTGCAACCTTAGGTCCCACGCCTAAATACGACAGCAACGCCTTGTGCTTCTCTTCTGCCGAGCCTGTTGGCACACCCTGCTCCTTATAATGCTCCGGGGCCGCTGCCAGATATGTATTCCTATACCCCAGCTTGAGTGCCGCAAGCTCCTCGAGAGTTGCTTCAGCCAGCTGCTCAGGAGTCGGAAAAGCATACCTTACCTCTCCCATAAATTCTCCAATCTCAGTACCGTAGCTCCTCGCCAGCGACTCAATGCACTTCTTGATACGCGGGATGTTATTGTTCTGAGATACGATGAACGATATCAAGACCTCCCAATAATCCTGATTGAGAATCCTTATGCCATAGCACGTGTCTATCGCCTCATCGAGCTTTGAGTCACTCGCAAGCAACGCTCTCTTCATATCTCCATATCCGGTGTCCAGGTCAAAATAGCTGCGCCAGTATTCCTCACTGCCACCTGTGCATTCAACTACAAGTGTGCTCGCATCATCTTTGTGTTTCAGCACGACATGGGCTGCATTGCCGCCGGCTACTCCTATATACGAGCCGTCTCCACATTCGTTCCATCGGAAGCATTGCCCGCACTCAAATATGTGGGCTAGCTCTATATCGTGTAAATTGTCAAATCTAATAGTCCTAATGTTGTCCATCCTTCATCCCTGCGTCAAATACAATAAGCATGCCTTGCCTCACGGCATCCCAATGCGCCCTTTTCACATAGGTAAATCAATGTTATTCGCAAATATTCATTCAGCAAATTTCTTCGTGCTATCTGTATCTGTATATTCGCTATTATACATGAAATCCTCCATATAACAGATAGGCGCTATTAATATAAACCATAAGAGCTATCAATGTAAAACCAGCAGTACACTTCATACCGCTGGTCTCATATGTTACCACTATTATAAATGCGGCGAAATTCATCGCTGTTTATTCGCAATTAGTGCATAAATACTGTTGATTTTCTCAATGACTACCTTACAGCCGTTATCTCAACTTCGCAGAGTGCGCCTGCAGGAAGTGCAGTGATTGCAACGCACGATCTAGCCGGCTTCGAAGTGAAATATTCAGCATATACTTCATTGAACACCTTGAAATCGCCCATATCCAAAATGTAGCAGGTTGTCTTGACAACGTTGTCGTAGGTCATACCGTTAGCCTTGAGAATCTCTCCTACGTTCTTGCAGGCCTGCTCCGCCTGTGTCTGAATGTCATCACCTACAAACTTACCTGTTGCAGGATCGATTCCAATTGCGCCGGAAGCATATAGTATGTTTCCTGCCAGGACTGCTTGAGAATAAGGACCGAGAGCCGCAGGAGCGTTCTTAGTATCAGTATATTCGAACATCTGGTTACCTCCTAATTACCTCACATATCTTTCATCTAAACCATTATGTCCTGATTGTATCACTCTAACCGGATGAGTTCAAATAATGCTCAAGCCTTCTTACTCTGCCAACTCTCTGACTGCTGTCACTATCAGCTTGCCTTCACGCGATATGAACTCTATATCCACATTTCCAAAAGCCAGCCTCGAAGGCTTATCCGAATCTCTGTCATATGCATCGCGAGGATCCAGCTGCAGTATGCCGATAATCGGTTTTCTATACTGCTCCTCCACCTTGGCTAGGAGGTGATCCGGGAATTCGACCTCCACGCACGTCATTTGAGCTCCCGGGATATCATCTTTTTCTCCGGCTCTCTCGGGATCTCCATGCTCTTCAGTTTTTCCGCACTTTCCGGTTTCTCCGAATTCTTCCGTTTTTCCGGACGCTTCGGGCCGGGCAACAAAGCCTTCTGTCGCTTCGGTAATCGCATCGCTGTACGGCAAATACGGCTTGATATCGTATATCGGCGTACCGTCGAGGAGATCCGCACCTTCTACTATCAGGCTCACCTGTCCATCCTCATATTTCACTTCCACCAGCTTAACTGCTGACATTCCAAGAGAGTTCGGTCTGTATGGAGATCTGGTAGCAAATACGCCCATACGGACCGAACCACCCAGCCGTGGAGGTCTGACAGTTGGTCGCCATGCCGGATGTAGCTCTCTCATATTGAGTTGGTTTTCTGAAAAGCCCCATATCAACCAAATATGAGAGAACTTATCGAGCCCTCTCACAGCTTCAGGAATATTAAATTCATGGTCAAAGACTATCTCCGACCGCAGCCCGTCAACCATCCGGGGCTGCCGCGGTATACCGTACTTCTGCCGAAAAGCGGAGCGCATGTGCGCAACCGGGCGAATTTCATATAATTTCATATAATCTAATCTGTCCATATTTTAAACTATTAAGCCCATACAAATTCCTTTGGCGATGCCCCTATCTTAAAGTGATATTTTACAATACCGAGATCAACCTTGCTCATCGGACCCATGCCTGACTTGACCTTGATCCTGTCACCACTCAGCGCGAAGCTGAACCTCTGCCGGTTAAACGCAGTTGGAGCCATCAGCGCCATCTCAACTCCATCCTTGAACCAATCAGGTGTCTCCTCAAAGCCGGCAACCTTGGACGCTTTCGCGTCGAACACCTCGCCTGCAGTCTTAGACTTTCTATCAGAGCCCATGGTCTTGCCGTAACCGACTGCTATAACCGCTACGATCTTTTCATCGGCTCTGACGACGATAGCTTCCTTAACCTTCTTATAAGTTCCTCCGACCCAGCAAGTATTGAGTCCATGCTGTATGCACCGAATCACCAGCTTCTCGCCATAGTATCCGGCCATCTCGTCCAGGTCCGGGCGTTTTGGGCCCACAACAGCAATATAGTTGCGAACATTTGAGAACTTACCGTATCTGGCAAGCAAGCTCGAAAAGGCCTTCGGTTCGTCCTGAATCAGCTGGAAATGCAAATTCCCCTCGCGGTTACACTGCTGAATCATCACCTTGAGATCCTCAACGGCTTTATTATCTATCGGTCTATCCTCATACGCGCGCACTGAATGGCGCAGCTTCACACACTCTCTTAGTTCCATAATCCCCTCCTAAAATTGATCGATGATCATCATATCATTATCAGATTCAGTATTTAGTATCGACAAGACTACTACCAAAAATTGATCGACGATCATTATAACACCATCAAAATAACACCATCAAATTCAGTATTAGTGCCGGCAGGGCCACTACCAAAACTTGATTGATGACCATTACATTATCAGATTCAGTATTAGTGCCGGCAAGGCTACTACCAAAATTTGATTGATGACCATCATATCATTATGCGTCGATTGTGGATACCTTGAATGTTATATCGCCCAGAGCGTCAAGCAGCACCTTCACCGTATCAAGTGAAGTGAGCGTCGTTACGTTATTCTCAGCGGCACACCTTCTGATACGACTGCCCATAGAATTTGCATCTACAGAGCGAATGTCACCGATGTTAATCAAGTATGTCACATATCCCTGTCTGAGCTCATTTGCCACAGCGTCCATGCTGTTGTCCGTGTGTGGGAAGCTCCTGGTCTTGACGCCGTTCGCCTTGAGGAACTGTGCCGTACCCTCGGTCGCTTCGATATTAAAGCCCAAGTCGTAGAATCTCCTGATGAGCGGCAGTGCATCTGCTTTAGACTCGTCATTTATAGATGCAAATACTGTTCCGTAGTTCTGCATCCTCATGCCTGCAGCCTGCATTGCCTTATAAAAAGCTCGCATCAGATCGTCGTCATATCCGATGGCTTCGCCGGTGGATTTCATCTCAGGAGACAGTCTTATATCCATTCCTGACAGCTTAGCAAACGAGAAGGCCGGAACCTTGACGTACCACCTCTTCTTTTCCATAGGTGGCACTCCCTTGAGTCCCTGTTCCTCCAGACTTATGCCCAGCATCACCTTAGAAGCGATGTCTGCAAGGTTGTAGCCGGTAGCCTTGGAGAGAAACGGAACTGTTCTCGAAGACCTTGGATTCACCTCTATTATGTACACCTGTTCAGAAGGATCCACTATGAACTGGATATTAAACAGGCCTCTAATACCTATTCCCAGCCCCAGCTTCTCGGTGTATGCTCGGATAATCTCTTTGACACTGTCTGAAATCGAGCATGGTGGATATACGCTGATCGAATCTCCGGAGTGCACTCCTGTACGCTCTACAAGCTCCATAATGCCGGGGATAAATACATCCTTACCATCGCAGATGGCATCTACCTCAACCTCCTTACCTCTGATGTAATGATCGACCAGAACCGGTTTATCCTCATCTATCTCAACCGCAGTCCTCAGATACTGCCTCAGTTGCTCTTCATCTGCAACTATCCTCATCGCTCTGCCGCCAAGCACGAAGCTGGGTCTGACAAGTACCGGATATCCTATCTCTCTTGCTACCCTGCAGCCCTCATCAATATCCGTCACTGCCTTGCCCTCCGGCTTGTCGATGTCAAGCCTCTGCATCAGCTTGTCGAATTCATCTCTATCCTCTGCAGCGTTAATCGCCGTGCAATCGGTGCCGATAATGTTGACACCGCGCTCATCGAGCGCACTTGCAAGGTTGACAGCGGTCTGTCCTCCAAGGGATACTATTACACCTTCGGGCTGCTCAAGTCTCAGGATATTCATAACATCCTCGATGCACAGCGGCTCAAAATACAACTTATCGGCTGTCGTGTAATCCGTCGACACGGTCTCCGGATTGTTGTTAATGATAATTGCCTCACAGCCCTGACTGCGCAGCGACTTGACTGCCTGCACAGTCGAATAATCGAACTCTACACCCTGTCCTATTCTGATAGGACCGGATCCCAGAACGACGACCTTGCGTCTACCGCTATCGGCGATATGTGTGTTCCCGCTGTCATTAAAGGTCGAGTAGAAGTAAGGAACGTATGCATCCTTGGATGCTGCACATGAATCGATCATATCGTACGTCGGGAACAGCTCCACTGCCTCGCGAAGCCTCCACACTTGTGCCTCAGGCATGTTCCAAAGCCTTGCTATCTCTGCATCTGAGAATCCGTACTGCTTGGCAATTCTCAGCCTTGCGACATCGTTTCTGTGCTCACGCAGCTCATTCTCAATGTCCACGATATTCTCAAGCATCTCTATGAAGTACTCATTGATCGCTGTCAGCTTACAAATTTCAGACCTGCTGATACCCCTGCGAAGCAGTTCGGCAATGGCAAATATCCTGTCGTCACGCCCCTCTGCTATATACGACTTCATGTCATCCGTATCCCATGAATCGAATTTCTCCATGTAGACGTGAGCTACACCTATCTCTAGCGATCGCACAGCCTTAAGCATACTCTCCTCGAGGCTTCTGCCGATACTCATAACCTCGCCGGTCGCCTTCATCTGGGTTCCCAGCTTGTTGTCCGCATCTGCGAATTTGTCGAACGGGAACCTCGGCACCTTGCTCACTATGTAGTCGACAACCGGCTCGACTGATGCCGGCTGATCGATAATCTCTATCTCGTCCAAAGTCATTCCGACTGCTATCTTGGCTGTAATTCTCGCGATCGGATAACCGCTGGCCTTGGAAGCGAGCGCTGACGAACGGGATACCCTAGGGTTAACTTCTATCAGGTAATATTCTGAAGAATTCGGATTGAGCGCAAACTGAACGTTACAGCCCCCCTCGATGCGCAGTGCGCGGATAATTTTGAGTGCGCTCGACTTGAGCATAGCGCAGTCCGACTCACTCACTGTCTGTGTCGGACACACTACAATCGAGTCTCCAGTGTGTATACCCACCGGGTCTATGTTCTCCATATCGCATATGGCAATCGCTGTGTCATTACCGTCACGCATTACCTCGTACTCTATCTCCTTGTATCCCTTGATGCTCTTCTCAATGAGCACCTGATGAGTTGGAGAAATCGCAAGTGCACGGCGAATCATCTCTCTAAATTCCGTTTCGTCATCCGCAAATCCGCCGCCCGTGCCTCCGAGCGTAAACGCCGGCCTGAGCACAACCGGGAATCCAATCCCGCGAGCAATCTTGAGCCCTTCATCTTCATCATTTGCAACCTCCGATTGCAACACCGGCTCACCGAGTTCCTCGCACAGCTCCTTGAACAGCTCCCTGTCCTCGGCACGCTCGATGCTGTCACTCTTGGTACCAAGCAGCTCCGCTCGGCACTCGCGCAGCACACCTTTTTTATCCAGCTGCATTGCGAGATTGAGTCCGGTCTGTCCGCCGATTCCCGGCAGAATGGCATCAGGTCTCTCGTACCTGATTATCCTGGCGAGATATTCCAAGGTGAGCGGTTCCATATAAACCTTGTCCGCCATCGACGTATCAGTCATTATCGTCGCAGGATTGGAATTGCATAATACCACTTCATAACCCTCTTCTCTAAGCGCTATGCATGCCTGGGTACCGGCGTAGTCGAACTCTGCTGCCTGTCCGATCACGATTGGCCCCGACCCGATTACGAGAATTTTCCTGATGTCACTTCTTCTTGCCATTTTCCTCACCCTTCCTGTTGTCTAAATGCATCATCTCATTCGTACATACTGACTGTTCATAAAAAAAGACTTCGATCACCGGAATTAAAAATCCAATGTCGAAGTCTTAATCGTATCGTAATATTCAAAATACAAATCGCGAAACACTCGCCTCTGCATGTCTGCACCTCTCTGCGTCAGTATTTATAATTTAACCTTACGTATTGTACCATAGCCAACACAAAAGTCCAGAGGTAAAATTGATAAATACACAAAAATACAATATGCATTTACATGCTTTGAGATGTTTAGGCTCTATGTAACTGTAACTACTTTGCCTGCTTGCTGTGCTTACTGTGACTCCATATCTCTTCAGCGCTCGGATTCCACTGCTTAGCATATGGGATACACTTCTCCTCAAGGTGCTCCGCCGACTCAGGCGAAATCATATCTGTAGAGTGAGCACCGGATTCATTGACCATCTTGGACAGCCTTCCCGGATTCTCCAGCATTGGACACGGCTTGAGCGGATTGCTGTTAAACGGCTGGTTGTGGTGATATGCCATAAACAGTGGACTCTTGAGAGCTTCCAGAATTGTTTTTTCCCGGATATTCGAATCGGAGTAATGGATGAATACGCACGGCTCCATGTCCCCTGCAGAATTGATGTGGAAGTAGTTTCTTCCACCTGCTATGCAGCCGCCGATGTACTCACCATCGTTCTGGAAGTCGATAGTGAATATGGTCTGAGGGTAATCCTTAGATCTGATGAAGCGAACTCTCTCCATAACATGCTTGCGCTGCTCAGCATTAGGCATCAGGCTCGGATCAGCATCGTTGCCGACCGGCATGTAGTGGAAGTACCAAGCAAGCTTGCAGCCGTGTTCAACCAGCATCTGTATGAAGTCATCGTTGGTAACGTACTCGTAGTTAACGCTTGTGTAGCAAATCGACACTCCGTACAGCAGGTGATATTTCTGCATCAGCTTCATAGCATTTATAACCCGCTGGTACACACCCCTGCCGCGGCGAGAGTCTGTCGACTCCTCGGTACCCTCTATACTCATTGCGAAGGATATGTTTCCAACACGTTGAACGTCCTTGCAGAAGGCATCGTCAATCAGCGTTCCGTTGGTAAAAATATGGAACTCGCTGTCGTTGAACTCCTCCGCCAGCTTGATGATGTCGTCCTTGCGAACCAGCGGCTCTCCGCCTGTCATGATGTACACGTAGGTGCCCATCTCGTTACCCTGCTTGATGATGCTGGCCATCTCATCATAGCTTAGATTGTTTTTATATCCGTATTCAGCAGCCCAGCAGCCGGTGCACTTGAGGTTGCAAGCAGAAGTAGGGTCGAACAAAATTGCCCATGGAATATTGCAATTCTCTTCGCGCTGAAGCCTGTTTCTCTCTTTGTTTCCTCTGAATGCAGCGTTGTAGCCGACATTGGTAACGAAGTGCTTGATGACGTTCTCGTCGACTTCATTTACCATATTTGTCGCATACGCAACCCAACTTGAGTTTGGATCGGCAAACTCACTTCTGATGCGCTCTATGGCCTTCTTGCCACTGTTTTCCTTATCGCTCTTAGGAATAAGATATTTGTCGAAAATATTTACTATATCCAGCATTCCTTCCTGTGGATTTTTCTTGACTTTCTTGAAGCCGATATCAACTGCCTTGTTGAAAGCAGCCAATGTTGCCTTATCTATTATTGACATAGCAACCTCCTTTTTCAAACTGACCAAATGTCATTTATTTTGGTAATTATATTACTTTAACTACAAAATTGCAAACGCCCGTCACGTATCGGTACTGAAAGATAAACACGAAAAGACCCTCCGGCACTGAGTCCAATGAGAGTCCTTCTTCATTTATTGTACTACTTACAACCAGTTTTTGACACTAGTTATAGTGCACAAACCATAATATTCAATTTGTATGTCTATCAACGTCAGCTTTAAATTGTTTCGGATAAACTGCGTACCATCCGAACGTGTATTTATTAAATTTGATGCATGTCCTTTATCTTTTTAACATCAACAGCCGCAATCTGCGATTACTCACGCGGTGGATTTGTTTACAAAAGTCTAACGGCTAAGTTCGAGCGCATAGCTTACCGACGACAACGCATACAGCGGCGCTGTCTCAGCTCGCATGATGCGTGGCCCGAGTCCGACGCAGACTGCACCGGCTTCTGTAAATTTCTCAATCTCCCTACCCGTGATTCCGCCCTCAGGTCCAAATATGAAGAGAAGTCTGTCACCCTCCGAGACTTCCCCGAGCGCCGCAGCAAGCGCTGACTTTTCTCTCGCCTTGGCGGATTCCTCGTAAGCGACAAATACTCTGTCAAAATCAGCAAAGCTATCTACAAGCTCCTTGCTCCGCTCGACAAGATCAATCTCAGGGATGAGGTTGCGCTTGCTCTGTTCAGCCGCACCCTGCACGACCTTGTCAAGCTTCTCCTTGAGCCCGGTCAGCTTCTTGGCATCCCATTTGACAACCGACCTCTCAGCCGGAAAGCCCCAGATAGCAGCGGCTCCCAACTCCGTGGCTTTCTGAGCTATAAACCGGAATTTGTCACCCTTAGGGAATCCGCAGGCGACAGTCACATCCACAGGCAGCTCAACATTTTCATCCAGCTCTTCTATGATGCGCATAGTTCCGGATTCAACATCCTCAACGGCTGCCAGTCTTTTAATGCCATCAGGGAAGACGAGCATGGCCTCATCGCCTGTTTGAAGCCTCATGACTCGGAACATGTGCTTGAGAGTGTCTTTATCCGTAATCTCAACGATCCCCGAGCCGGGGCTTCCAAATACGAAGTATTGTTGCATGGGTTTCTCCTGTATTCCTATATAATCATAATCACCGGCTGAGCCGGTGGTTTATTGATTCACCTCGCTATCGCCTGGTAAATACGCTGCTAAAGCAGATACAAGAAAAGACCTGAAACTCAACAGTTTCAAGCCTTTTCAAACCTTGGTACCGCATCCGGGAATCGAACCCGAGATTCAGCCGTGAGAGGGCTGCGTCTTAACCTCTTGACCAATGCGGCATATTTCGTGTCACGATTGCGACACGAAACAGTATACATAATATAACGGACCTTGTCCAGTATTTTTTAATTTTTTGTCAGTATGTTTTTTGTCAGCACTTAAAGCTAAACAGTCTATCTTTTATAGCCTATAGCCGTAACAGTCGCCGTAAACTCTCTCAACACTGATGCTTTCGGTCTTACACTGTCTAGCTAGCAGATCCTTGGCAGAAGCTCGCCGCTTGGTGGCGGCAGCAAAGTCTCTGTGCCAATTTCAGTCGTCATTATTACATGCCCCGGCATCTCTGACATCACCTCACCTATTACCACTGCCCCCTCTGTGTAGTCGGAGCTGCGGAGTGCTGCGAGTACATCGTCAGCGGATTTTGCAGGAACGAACATCACAAGTCTGCCCTCGCAGGCCAGGTACAACGGCTCCAGACCCAGCATACCGGTGACACCCGCAACCTCAGAGTCGAGTGGAATGGACTCGGTGTCGAGCTTGACGCCCACATTGCTCTGGTCAGCAATCTCATATAGAACAGTCCCGACACCGCCGCGAGTCGCATCGCGAATGACGTGGATATCCGGAGCTGCATCGAGAGCTGCATGAACTGCGCTCCATAGAGGTGCACAATCGCTTGTCACGTTGGCCTCCATGCCATAGCGATCTCGCTCAAGCAGGATAGTGCAGCCGTGACGGCCTATATCGCCGGTGACTATAATCTTGTCACCGGGCCTGGCATTTGTACCGGTCGGGTTCACACCTTCAATTATCTCACCGACTCCGGTCGTCGTGATGAACACACCGTCGACCTGTCCCCTCCCTGCAACCTTAGTATCTCCGGAAACGATTGAAATTCCAACCTCGTGAGCCGTCTTGGCCATAGCGGCAGCGATGCGGTCGAGCTTCGCCAGGGGGAAGCCTTCCTCGATTACGAAAGCGCATGAGATATACAGCGGCTTTGCACCCATGCACGCCAGGTCGTTGACAGTGCCGCAGATGGAGAGCTTACCGATGTTTCCGCCGGGGAACTCTGCCGGAGATACGATAAATCCGTCTGTTGACATTGCCATCCTGCCGGTTGGCGATGGCAGAACCGCAGCGTCGTCAGAAGTCAAGTATTCGTTGTCAAAATATTTTTTAAAAATCCCGCCAATCAGATCGGATGTCTGCTTGCCACCTGCTCCGTGAGCCAGAGTTATTATCTGTTCCATATGTCGCCTCCGTATTTATAGAACGCCGAGCACGCGCCCTCGCCGGACACCATGCACGCACCGATTGGATGCTCAGGCGTACAGCCCTTGCCGAACACCTTACAGTCATACGGCTTAAATTTGCCGAGCAGCACCTCGCCACACCTGCAGGCAGGATTCGGTGTGCCTTCAAGCTCAGGCAAATCAAACTTTATGCGCGCATCATATTCCGAATATTCGGGTCTGAGCTTTAGCCCGGAATTCTTGATAACTCCAAGTCCGCGCCATTCCGAATCGCACGGCTCCATCAGTGAATCGACCAGCTTGCGAGCAGTCGGACTACCCTCTTCGGTAACTACTGCCGGATAGCAATTCAGCGCAAACAGTTCTCCTTCTTCGACCTTTTTGATTATGGCTGCAAGCGCAACCAGTACCTCAGATCCTGTAAATCCGGCGACTACACCGGAAATACCATACTCATCCCGCAGCCTGTAGTAATCCGCCATGCCGGTCATCGTACTGACATGACCCGGATACAGGAACGCATCCGCACTTCCCTTGAGCGCCAGATACGCATTGAACATCGTTTTATTGGCAGTTAAAATCGAGAAATTCTGCACCCCGGTCCTTTGTGCTTCGCGCACAGATATCACACTGCCCGGTGTAGTGGTCTCAAATCCGACTGCAAGGAACACGACCTGCTCATCGGGATGTTTCTTCGCATACTCAAGCGAGTCGAGCGGCGAGTATACGACATTTACCTTTGCCCCCTTGCTGCGCGCTCCTGCCAGGCTCATCTCCGTTCCGGGAACTCTGATCAGATCACCAAAGGTCGTGATTGTCACGTGCTTGTCCAGAGCCAACATCACCGCCTCATCTATATACGATATAGGCGTAACGCAAACCGGGCAGCCCGGTCCCGAGATCAGCTCTATACTGTCCGGCAGCAATCTCCTGATGCCAAGCTTAAAAATCTCATGCGTATGCGTCCCGCACACCTCCATGATGCGGAGTTTTGATCCGTTATACTTTGATCCGTTATATGAAGTAATAATGTCACGTGCCTTTGTGGCACTCTCATTAATTGGCATCTATTTCCTCCATGACCGAATCAGCTTCTGCAGCATCATCGCCTGCAATCCTGGCAATTGCAAGTCCCGCATGTACCATGACGTAGTCTCCGGGAGCAAGATCGGAAATCAGCTCCGCCGAGACGCGCCTCTTGACACCGCCGGCGTCAATAACAGCCATATTATCTTCAATATTGGCAACCTTTGCTCTTAATCCCACGCACATAAGTGCACCTCCATCATTTTGTCATCTAATTCTATTGTACCCTAATTAGCTCTATAACTCCGATACACCCTGATTGACTCTATAACTCTGATTGGCTCTGATTCTCAAGTGCAGCTATTCCTGCTGCTGCCTGTCCGAGAGCTATACCGCCGTCATTGGTCGGCACCATAGAGTGCTTGAGTACTCTGAATCCTTCGCGCCTCAAGCCTTCATCTACCAGCCTCAGCAGCAGCAGGTTTTGGAACACGCCGCCTGACAGCGCTACTACATCGGTGGCTGTTCTGGTGCGCTGGTAGCAGCACGACATTATGATCATATCAGCCAGCGCCTTATGGAAGAAATAAGCTAGCTGATCTATATCCTGGTCGGACAGTCGCCTTGCCGCCAGCTCCATGAGCAAGGTGTCTGTACACAGCTCGAATCGGTCTTGATCGATGTTGATCAGCCTGCCCGCATATGGGGCGAGGCTTATTCCTTGTGCTTCGGCGCGTTCGGCTGCGAACTGGAGCGCCATTGAAGCCTCGCCTTCGAAGGTGCCGGCTGCCTTGATCCCGAGCACTGCGCTGACTGCATCAAAGAGTCTGCCGGCACTTGTCGATTTGACTGTATTGACGTTGTTGCCGAGCATGAAGTCGATGCTGCATCTGCCCTGCGCATCGCCGAGCCCGAGCGTCGCGGCGATGCGTCCGGCCGGCTCACTTCCGAGCGCTGTGCTGATTATTGAGTAGGCAATCCGCCATCCTTCCCTGGATGCGATGTCCCCGCCGGCATGCATGAACGGCGTGATACTTCCAACCCTTTCAAAGCTATTTGCATCACCCAGCAAAAACTCTCCGCCCCATATCGTACCGTCCAGTCCATAACCGGTCCCATCAAAAGTCACTCCAAGAGCAGTACCCTCATACTCGTTTTCTGCCATGCATGCAACCATGTGCGCATGGTGGTGCTGAACCTCCATAACCGGTACTCCTTCCCGCTCTGCTATCACTTTCGCCATCTCACTCGTATTATATCCGGGGTGCATGTCGCTCACTATCATCTCAGGTTTAATCTCAAAAAGTCTTTCCATCCTACGCACTGCTGCATCAAGTGCCCGAACGCTCCTCATATCAGCCATATCTCCGATATATGGCGATGGATAATATAACCCTTTTGCACTTAGGCAAAAGGCGTTTTTGAGTTCCCCCCCTATCCCGAGTACCGCGTGATTACTTTCTTCCTTTGCAACAATCGGTAATGGCGAATATCCTCTGGAACGCCTGATCATATACGGTCTATGGTCATAAAATGCCATTACGGTATCGTCGGCTCTAATGCGAATTTCCCTGGAGTTTGAGAGTATTATATCGCACATTGGCGCCAAGTACCCTGATGCCTCTTCATCATTCATGCAGATTGGGGCTCCTGAAGGGTTGCCGCTAGTCATCACCAACACATCAGAAATCGGCTCATCCCCCGGATAATCGAAGAGCAGCATATGCACCGGTGTGTACGGCAGCATAACCCCCAGGTTAGGATTGTGTGGGGCTACTGATGCTGCAACTCTAGTTCCCTGAACTGATTGTTCCTCATTATCAGTCACCGAAATATCATGCTTCTGAAGCTCTATGCCTGAACTCAGTCTCTCAGATTTCTTAGGTATCAGTATGATCGGTTTCTGCGGTCCGGTAAGCAGCGTCATCATCTCCGCCTCCGGCTCACATTCGCGCGCAACCACATCCGGATCCCGCATCATCACAGCAAACGGCTTCATCGGGCGCGCCTTCAGCTGTCTGAGGCGCCGAACCGCTGCTTCATTCGCGGCGTCGCAGCACAGATGAAACCCTCCAATCCCCTTGATAGCAGCGATGCCGCCGGATCTAATCACAGCCCTGGTCCTGAGCAGAGCCGCCGTGCCATATTCCTTAGCACGCGGCCTGTAGATTCCGGCCTCGGATTCGGCACCCTGCTTGATATGAGCATCAGCTTGTGCTGCGCCATATTCCCCGGTGCACGGACTGTCGGTCACGGCCTCGGATTCGGCACCCTGCTCGATACGAGAATCAGCTTGTGCCGCATCACATTCTACGGTGTGCGGACTAACCGCTCCGACTTCGGCCACGCCGCCGAGTGTGTAGAGCTCCGGCCCGCAATCATTGCAGCATACAGGCTGTGCGTGATACCGCCTCGAATTCATATCCGTATATTCATGATTGCAGTCCTCGCACATAGGAAAATCGGCCATGCTGGTTTTATCTCTATCATAAGGCATAGAATCCAGAATTGTTAATCTGGGACCGCACTGTGTGCAGTTGATAAAGGGATGCAGATATCTCCTGTCATCAGGATTGTACAGCTCTCTGGCGCAATCAGGGCAGATGGCAATATCAGGAGATACAAATATCTGACCTTCCTCATGCTTGCTCTCTAATATTTTGAATCCGGATCCTGCGTTATTGTTCTTAGCCGCACCTCTCTGCCCCGTTATCAGCTCAGGTGCCGGAGCACCGTTCTCGGGCTCAAGCGTCTTCACCTTGACCTTGACAATCGCAGATCTCTCAGGAGCCTCTGCCTCCAGTGCATGAATAAACTCATCTATTACGTCTACTGTAGCAGAAGCTGCAATTTCAACATAAGAACCCTTGTTACAGACGCTTCCGGATATTTGATATCTATCTGCAAGCCTATTGACAAATGGTCTGAAGCCTACTCCCTGCACTATTCCATAAAGCCTAATAAGTTTGGTTATCAATTACAGCACCTCTCCGGCCTTCTCCCAATACTCGGCGTCAGAGTCTGCGGAATAAAGTGAAGCGGATATAGCGAAATGCGGCAGGCTGAGGAATGTTCCTTGCCAGCCGGGCAACGCTCTTTTAAGTAGCGGATCGCCAATGACCATATCGTATCCGCGAGCTTCCACAAGCTTCATGAGATCATCCTCTTCGTTCAGCTTTACATCCGAGTCGAATCTAGCCTCCTTATTCAGCATGAACCAGCTCGCAACATCCACCGATTCAAGCGAAGAGTCGGAATCAGTATCAAGCACAACGCTCCTTAGCGAATTTGCAAGAACCTGCTGGTGTATTATCAGCACCCTTGTCGGATTATGGCTGCATACCCTTGCGGCAAAGTCTTGCAATCGAGCCTCGGGCAGCGGATATCGTATCTCGTACGGAACTCCGAATCTATCTCGAAGCCATCGAGCCGCCTTGATTCCACCGGGAGATACGACGATATTCCTGTTCACGCGAGCCGCTTTGCCAACAGCTGCGAGGTCATCGTTGATACCGTATATGACCGGATTTTCGATTCCCATCTCCGCAAGCGCTGCCAGCATATCTGAATAATCGCCGCTTCCCGGCGTATCCAGCGGTGTAAAGCCTATCACCCCGACGGTTCTATTATTTCTATTGCATACGTCACCCGCATCCCGATTTGTTAAATGCAATCGGCCTACACAACCTGTTCTGTTATCTCTACTGCATGCGTCATCCGCATCGCTTACCGGCGCTTCCACATTTGAATCAGTATCGGCATTGGGGCCGTCCTCGACCGGTTCATCAGCTGACAATCCTGCTGCTTCCATCGAACTCCCTGAATTCAGTACCTTTGCTCCGGAGCCGCCGTTTTCCGGCATGTAGCTTTTGAACAGCTGCAAAAAAGCCTTGCTTATACCATCGTCATAGAGGTCGATTCCGTTCGTCTCGACCGACACGACAGGAAGCCCGTAATCCTCTTCCATCAGCCTCTTGAGCGCCCTGTAATCCGTCGCAATCACCGACGGAACCGGTGTCCCGATCAGTCCGACGAACTTAGCATCCACATCTCGCAATGCATCCTTGGTCTTCTTGATCAGGAGCTCGTCGCGTCCGAGAATCGCATCCAGGTCTCTGAGTCCGGCACTGAAAATCGCGCTCTTCTCCTTCTCCCAGCGCGGCTCGTCATATCCGCAGATATTACCGACACAACCGCCGGCATCCATTATTATCAGCATTCCGCCGTAGTGGAACAGCACCGAAACGGCTCCCGACTGATCCGGTGTGAACGGCGATAGATATTTCCTAAGCCCTTTCATCAGCGAGCCTCCTCTCTACCGCCTCAACAAAGTGGACCAGTCCTTTGTAGCCAAACGGCTGAATCTCGTCATTCCAGTGCACATTTATCGATTCAGGATAGTAGAACTGTGCGTCAATTCCAATAGATATATCGACCTTTTCACTGCCATCATAGTTCATCATCGTCGGAGACAACGTCGAATATACCTTTAACTCCGGATTGAGCTCTGCGAGTTCGTTGATAAACGGGAAGTCATCGCCACTTATATTTGCAAAAACTGCCTTGACGCGCAGCCCCAGCTTTTCGAGTGCAAGTGCCATCTCGATAGAATTTCCATTTACTACCTGACCTATTGCAAAAGTCCTGCCCCCGCACTCCCCCTGCAGCCTCGCGCAGGCATCATTCGCCTCGTTGTAGTATTCAGAATCATCGATAGCACTTCCGAGGGCCGCAGCAAAAAGCGCATATTGACGGCGAATTCTATCTATTTCATACAGTCTGCTTAGCTCTGCATATGGTATTCCCAATCTCGCCTCCAGCGCAAACGCAGCCTTCCTTGACTCAGGATTTAATATCAGGTTGAAGTCGGCTCCGCCCATCTCCATATAATCATCGAGGGTTGTCTTCCTCCCTACCTCATGGATTGTCTTTACTCCAAGCTGTCCGAGGATATCATATAGCTCCGAATCGTCTTCGAGATGGGTGAAATTCCCGAGCAGATTAACAGTCCCGCCTATTGGCTTTCGCTTCTCGAGCAGTGAGTAGATAGCTTCTCTTACCGCAACCATAGGTGGATTTTTGCCTTCGCGCATCAGCGCATACATATATGTAGGAACCACATGAATTCCTGTTCGCTCTTCAGCCTTGCGACAGACACGTTCCAGGTCGGTTCCGAGGAGTGCATCCACGCATGTGATGCAGATGACCACAACCTTGGGCTTGACCTCGCACACCTCGCAGATTTCCTCTATTGCATGCGGTATATCGGTGAGATGACGCCCTGTGACCAGATCGGTTTCGCTCATTTGGAGGAAGAACATCCTGTCGCTGTAGCCGCCCTCGTCCGCGAGAATCGTGGTGTTACGGCCGCAGCATGCCGGTGCAACGACCAGCATCACCGATTCCGGTATCACGAGTCCTGCCCGCTTGACGCCGAAGCCCTGCGCTCCGGGAGAATTATATGTCAGCGTCGCCGGTGAGCTGTATACCAGGTGCTCATTGCCAATCAGTTCAGACGGGATCGTACCTGCCGCAGCGAGTTCTCCGATAGTTGTATAGTAAGCATCTCTCGCCATTACGCGTTCTCCTTGATCAGATAGTCTGAGAGCGCCATAAATCTCTTGGCGATATCAGAATCCGGATTGCCTTCGACGACAGTCTTGCCCTGATCCTCCCAGTCGATGATTTCCTGACTGCGAGGAATCTCTCCGACGATCGGAACGCCGGCCTCATCCGCAAAGGCCTGTACCTTCTCTGTCTCGTGCTCGACGTTCCTGTGGTTGAGCACGATGCCCTTCACCTTGGCATATCCGCGGTCTGCAAAATTATCAACAGCCGTCTTGATGTTGTTGGCAGCATAGAGAGCCATCCTCTCTCCCGAGGTTACGATGAGTATATCCTCCGCGAAGCCCTCTCGGATAGGGGCCGCAAAGCCTCCACAGACAACGTCTCCCAGCACATCGTACAGCACTACGTCCGGCTCGAACCTGCCAAACACATCCAGGTCGTCAATCAGATTGAACGTCGAGATTATTCCTCTTCCGGCACATCCGATCCCCGGCGTCGGACCCCCGGTCTCGATGCACTTCACTCCGCCAAAGCCGGTCTTGACCATTTCGTCAATCGTCGGTTCATCGTCGTTTTCTCTCATAAAGTTCATGACCGGCATCAGCGGCTCACCGCCGAGCAGATTGATTGTCGAATCCGCCTTCGGATCGCAGCCAATCTGAAGCACCTTATAGCCTTTAACTGCAAAAGCTGCCGCGAGGTTGGCTGTAACCGTTGATTTTCCAATGCCGCCCTTGCCATATATAGCCACTTTAATCATTTATCCCCCTACACAAAAAGACTTCAACCACTTGGGCAGAAGTCTCCGAAAACAAGCTCTTCCCACACGGTGCCCGTTGTGGTCAGTCCGCATTTAATTATTGAAATTATACTATCGCATTCGATTACACGCAACTAAAGGTATTTTAATCACAATCATTTACAATTTTTTACCCCACTGATAAAATATTTTTAAATATCGTATCTCAAAGCAAGTAGTAACATGAAGCTGTAAGCTTTTGAGATATAATTGTGTTTACCAAGGAAGTAATTTCTATGAAAAGAATTGCAATATACGGTAAAGGCGGTATCGGTAAGTCGACCACCGTCTCCAACATGTCCGCTGCACTGGCCGGGCAGGGATACACGGTCATGCAGATTGGCTGCGATCCGAAGGCGGATTCAACTATCAGCTTGCGCCGGGGACGTGAACTCACCCCGGTTCTCGATACATATAGAGATAAAGTCAAGGATATTGAACTCGAGGACATGTACACGATCGGATATAACGGAGTAATCTGCGTCGAGGCCGGAGGTCCGACTCCCGGTATCGGGTGCGCGGGTCGCGGGGTAGCAAAAGCCTTGGATTTACTAAAGCAAAGGAACTTCGAACAGGTGCTCCATCCGGATGTAGTCTTCTATGATGTTCTCGGTGACGTAGTCTGCGGCGGATTCTCCATGCCGCTACGCCGGAACTATGCTGACGATGTATATGTAATTTCATCGGGTGAACAGATGGCCATATATGCAGCCATGAATCTCGGCCTTGCTATGGAGAATTTCAAGCGCCGCGGTCACAACGGACTGTCGGGTATCATCGCCAACAAGCGCAGCGTCCACGGTGAGGACGAGAAGCTGCAGACACTCAGCGAGGATCTCGAGTGTCCGATAGTCGGAGTTATCGAGCACAGCATGGTTGTAAAAAAAGCGTCTGACGACGCACTCACGGTCGCCGAGGCATATCCGAGTGACCCGATGGTGGATGTTTACACGAAGATCGCACTGGATTTAATAAACAGGGAGTAAAAATGCTGATTGATCTACACAAGCCCGATTTAAGCAAGGCACAGGTGCGGCTGGGAGACCTTAACACGCTGACACCGTTCCCGCGCAAGCTCGAATACTCATGTCCCTCACGCGGCGGATGGACGATTGCGCACACACCGATGATCATACCGGGTTCTCATATGATATATATCGGAGCGTCTGCCTGTCTGCGCGGAGTAGTGCTATCGGCTGCAGAATACGAGGGCCTCGACAGATACTCGATGGTGATGATTGAGGAGAAGGACATCCTCAGCGGCCAGATGGAGGAGCTGTTCATCGAGGGTGTTACAGATATACTGAATAAGCTGGAGCACAGGCCAACATGCGTGCTGCCGTTCACCGGCTGCATCCACTACTTTTTGGCTACGGATATCGAATATATCTACGACGAGCTGTCAGCTCGCTTCCCGGATATAGACTTCATATCCGCGCAGATGACGCCGACCATGAAGCTTAACGACCACACTCCTGAAGAGGATATGTGCCGCTCGATGTATCTGTGCATCGAGGAGCAACCGCTAAACGGCAAAGTAGTGAATTTCATCGGTGACAGCTTCCCGATCGCCACTACCGGCGACCACATGAAGCTGCTGCATAAGCACGGTTTTCACACTCATGACCTGGCAGCTATGGATGATTATGCAGAATACAAGGCTATGGGAGAGAGCTTTCTCAACATCTATTCCCTGCCTGTCGCAGCATGGTCGGCGGCATGTCTCGAGGAGAGACTCGGACAGCAGTTCATCTATATGCCATACACGTATATTTATGACGAGATAGACCGTGACATGACCAGGCTTGCAGCTGTGCTGGATGTCGAAGCTCCTGACCTCACCGATATGCGAACAGAGGCTGAAGAATCTCTTGCAAATGCACTGTCGATTGTAGGTAATACCCAGATCGGGATAGATTATATGAGTACGCCGCGCTTTCTCAGTCTGGCAAGACTGCTGCTGTCTCACGGCTTCAATATCACCGAGATTTACGGTGACAGCCTTACCCCGGACAGCATGCCCGATCTGGAGTGGCTGAAGCAGCATTATCCGGACATACCGCTCAAGGCTACACAGGATTTCCGCGCTCGCTTCTACCCTCGCGACGAGGAAGCGGACGGTAAGGTTATCGCTATCGGTCAGAAGGCTGCATATTTCATGGGCACCGGGCACTTTGTGAACATGATTGCCAACAACGGTTGGTACGGTTATGATGCTATCAAGAGGTTAGCTGCTGAGCTCATAGACGCATACGAAAACGAGAAGGATACGAAATCCATCATACAGGTCAAGGCTTGGGGGTGCTCGGCATGAAGCAGGTAGCGAGAGTTTTATCTACATATTCGGCGGACCTGTTTGGTGTCTGTTCTGTACTGTACGAGCTGGGCGGACTGGTCGTTATGCACGATGCTTCGGGCTGCAATTCAACATACAACACACACGACGAGCCTCGCTGGTACGACATAGACAGCATGATCTATATCTCGGGTCTAATCGAGAACGATGTCATACTCGGCAACGACGAGAAGCTGATATGCGATGTGGTTGAAGCCGCAAACGAGACTCATCCAAAGTTCATAGCTATCTCGGCGGCTCTCATACCGCTCTTCATGAGCACTGATATGAAGGGAATAGCGCGTATAATCGAGAATCGAACGGGAATTCCGACATTCGGATTTACAACCAACGCCATGGACACATACGTGCTCGGCGGCAATATGGTCTATGAGGCACTGCTGGATAGATTCTGTCCTCCACATGCAAAGCTTGAGGAAGGTGAAAACAGCTGCGTATCACAAGAATCTGCTGCGCCGGGTGGATCGGCTGCATCGAATGTACCAATTGCGCCGCTTGTCCCGGCTGAAATGCCGGCTGCACCTTCAGCTTCGCTCTCTGTCAACCTGCTCGGCATAACTCCGCTTGACTTCTCGGTGGTCGGAAACGTAGAAGCCCTGAACAAGTATTTTGCAGACAGGAACATCCGCGTCAACTGCTGCATGACCATGGGCTGCACGCTCGAGGAGATAGCTCGAGCGCACATAGCGGATGTCAACGTCGTGTGCTCTTCACTCGCGATTTCAGGCGCACACGTGTTGCATGAGAAATACGGTACTCCTGCAGTTCTGGGACTGCCGACCGGGAAGTCTGCCGGCACGGAGCTGGAACGGCTAATAAGAGCATCGGCTGCGGACGACAGATCAAGAATACTAGGTACAAGCGCGCTCTACGATACACTTCCGTATGAATCTCACAGCAGAAGGTTCGGTGCCCAATATTCGCTCAAGAAGAGAGCAGGCAGCGGAACATGGATTATCGGCGAAGCAGTGAGCGCATCCGGCATCCGCTACGCTCTCGAGCATGATCTGGGCGTTCCAGACGTACATATACTATGCCCTACTCAGCTTGATGCACACGTACTCCGCTCCGGTGATGTGACTGTTCGCGACGAGGCTGATATAGAAGCTGTCCTGAACGGTGCTGCCACTGTGATTGCCGATCCTATATATCGGCGGATTCTGACGAAGGATGAAAACGGCAAGCTGCCACATTTTATAAATATGCCCCACGAAGCATATTCAGGCAGGATGTACAGGAGTCACATACCTGTATTTATAGGAGAGGAATTCACCGACTGGTTAGCCGAGAAGCTATCAGGTGCAGAGGAATTCATCGCTGTCAACGATGTCATGAAGGTAAATAAGCCTTATAAGCAGAATAAGGATCTCTAGTGCAAGCTCAATGGGTACCCCGACGGTGATCCATCGATTTCCTAGTGATATCCACAGTGTCAAAATATAGCATTTTTGAGGGGCTGTCATACGCTCTTTGGCTAGTTGAGGGGAGCGTGTGACAGCCACAGTCCGTCTGCTTCTTCCTTTAGCTTAGCAGATGACAGGTTGGGATGAACTGTGCCCGCGTTAAATGAAATTCCAAGCTCAGCGATAGGGCTGCCATATCAATAATACACAAATACCTCACCGTACGCATCATAAAGTGCCGAAACTCTTTTCTCTAATATACACGTTCCTTCTCCGCTTTCTTATCCATCTTGAATTGCTTTCGGAATTCATCCAGTGAGTCAGGAAGTTTTTTTATGTCGGATTTATCATACAGTTGATAATACCAATTATTATTTAATATATTTACAACAATTCGTTATTAGATATAAACTGAATCCAACTACCTGCCTTGAAAAACCGATAGCAAAAATCGCACAAAGGAAAACCTGGTAAGGCAATCCACATTCATAGCGATAATAGACAGTGCGATAGAGCTATTTGTTGTGGATTCAAGCATCGTCGTAAGCAGTCCGAGTCCGAACCTTCTTTTTGCAAGACTGAAGACTCTTTCTACTTCGATGCGATCCACAGCATACTCGTACTCAATCTTCTTGTCAGCCTTCGCTTCCTTCTTCGGTCTGCCAAGTGCAGCCCTGGAAAGACGGATGCCATGCAGCTTGCAATAGTACAAATTCTTTCGTTTCCTGTATATGTTGTCTACAAACACTCATTCAGGATAGTTTCCGTTTCGTTTGTAGTAGCGCTCTATAGCATTTATGGGCACTTCGCTCTCGTTGTATGGATCGAAGGATAGTTTCTCTATTCTGGCTATGCCGTTGTCTATGCTGAGATCGAGTTTTGCTCCAAATTCTTTCGGTTCCTTGGCTTTACCTCTCACAATCGGTCTGACGTAAGGGTGGCTGATACTTACTATCCTGTCCGGTACCTTGTTAGTGTTATTGCAGTACATGCAGTCCTGCTGTTCATAGACTTTGCGGATGACTGCAAGCCGTTCAAGTTGTTTTTGCTCGAGTTCTATGCTCTGAGCAAGGAAATCATCGATATATTTGAGATCCCTGCGGATATACTGCAGCCGTTTCTTGATAGCTTTTCTGACCCTTTTGCCGGTTTGCCTTTTGCACTTGGCTAGATCGAGATAGTCACCTCTTGCTACTTCCCTGTACATCCTTTGTTCCTAATGTTTTATGAAAAGCATATCTCATCAATCATGTACTCCAGATTTTCCCCGGACTGATTCAGCTGGTTTATGTCCTGTGGGAACTCAATGTTCTGTGGTGCACATGTGACGTCAATGATCAGTGCCTCCCTCTGAAGGTGAATCATTTGGATCATTGTCATCATCCGTAGTATTGTACTCGAGGATCCTATCATTGATGTCTCCGATTTTCTTGTATATTGATGACTCCGGTTTAATCAGGTGCACGGTTTTTAGCCGTTTTTACAATATTTCATTGCACCTGCATTATATTACAGATGAGTCTAAACTGCAGTACTTTCAATGAGTTAAGCTGCATTTAACAAGGTTTCGGAGTGCGTGAGCACTCACTAGTTAATGTTCTATACACTTAAACTACCAATATAAGTGCCATTATATGCATTTGGTTTCTCTTTATTATCAAGAAAACTGACAGAATAGTTTTCATTAGATACATAAATATTAACTATTGAATTATCACAATCTAAAATGATGTTTCCAGCAGTATTTTGGGTTATGGTGTTATATCCGGATAGGTAATCAATTTTGTCAGATGGCGCTTCTCCTATAATAACAATTTGGGGATTGATACTTTCCATCCATTCCTTGGGGAGTTTACCGCTGCTTCTACCATGATGAGGTACAAATATTATGTCAGCTTCCGGTAATTTAATGTCAGCTTTTATTTTTTCGGTAAAGGGATTTTCTAAATCCCCGAACCATAAAACAGTTACCCCATTATTTAATGAATACTTTATTATTGGCGAAATATTTGGACTTTTCCCCTTTTTAGCATTAAGCAGTTCAGCTTTAAAATGTTGATTATCAACAATAGGCCATAAGATATTGATCCCCGCCGAACCGTAATTTTTTTCTTTATCATTAACGTTCATCCAACAACGTGAACAGTCTTTGTATAAGTAAAATGTTTTTTTGTCTGAGTCCCTTAATTCGCAGTAACGTTTAAAATCCTCTGTCACATCCTCCTTTATTGCTTTATTAGCAACGCAATAAAAATTAAGAATACCTATCCTATCATCCAAATATTTCAGTCCTTGAATATGGTCTTCATCTGGATGTGTTGAGATGAACCTTGTAATATCTTTTTCCTTAGATTCACTAATTATTTCACCAGTAATTAATTCTTTATTTGTATCATCCATATTGCAATCAATAATAGTAAAATTGCTATTATCATGCTTTATGTAGAACATATCCCCATCTCCAACAGAGAGTGATTTAATAATACTCATTTTTCTCCTCCTCTTTTGATATATCAAGTGCTATAACATTATAGACAAAACGTTTAGCCTTGATATGTGTTGCTACATTAGTAATAATTAATACCCCAAATAAATAAATGATAAAGCGTTTTTCATATGTTAGCCACTTAAAGAAAAAACATGATATAAAGTATAATACAAGAATAACCATAGTGGAAACATACATATCCCTCATTAACAAATAGTCTCGATTTGACATAAATACCATAGGAGCTTCTCTATATTGATTGTAGATTTTATACCATTGACTATTCTCATACTTTTTTCTTTCATTCAGATTTATTGGTATCGCAGAATATATATGAGAGTATTTTTGTAAAGCCATATCCGTAGTAAAACGAATGTCTTTGTTTTTGTTTTTAATTTAATAAAAACTTTAATAATTAACCCTCAAACCCTTTGAAATACAAGGATATTTGCAAGAGAACAAGTTGAATTTACTACCAATTTACTACTTTTGAGGAAAAAGCCTTGATGTGCTGTAAAAACTCTTGCAGATAAAAGTATTTTACACAGATACAAAAGATATATTGTAGAGATCAAAATTAAATAGGAAATCGTAAAAGCGGTGATCTTCTGCTTCTGTAAAGGAAGCATAAGGACACCGCTTTTTTCATGCCCATGTTACGAAGTAGAGGCATATACAGGCTTGAAATACAAGGCTTTTTGAGGGCGATTTTGACAAAGCAAAGGGAATATACCTTTTCTTTCAAAATCGCCCTTTAACTGCGTAACAAATAAAAATGAAAGGAGCAGAGATCATGGCAGTTTTCAGAGTAGAGAAAAACAAGGGCTATACCGTCATGAGCAATCACCACCTGCGAAACAAGGAACTGACCTTAAAGGCAAAGGGCTTGCTTTCTCAAATGCTTTCACTTCCGGAAAACTGGGACTATGTCCTTTCAGTCTTTTCTATCACAGAAAAATTAATGCTCAGTTTTCAAGTATTTTTTTTATACGTTCTTGTTCTTTTCTAGCAACCTGCATTTTACGTTTATTAGCCAATATCATTATCAGTTTGTTAACACGTCGACAACGTGGAACTATTGCATCTATAATTCCTAATAAACTAAATCCTAATAAAATAAATGAACGGTAGTTATTATTACTCTCTTTCCATTGAGTATATATTGATATTATGCCCACAATAAACACAATTGCAAAAAATATCCAAATGATAATTTTTAATATTTTTGCTGTAATCTCCCTGACACGCTCTACTTTTTCATTTGATTCTATTCGTATTTTTCTCGCTCTTTCTTCTAGCTGCTGTTTTAATTTTTTGTTTTCATCGTTCAACTGCGAACTATAATGCTGTCGAGATATATCTTCTAAATCTGCAAGTTGTATATTTGAAATATTTTCAGGGTTTGCGTCTATAAGTTCCATTAATTTCTCTTTTTCAGTATATATTAACTGCCTATAAGCTGCTGCACGTTCTTCGGTTACAGTAGGCTCATTTTTAAATTGCTCAATTTTCTTAATGAATTCAGTACGAATTTGTTCTGTAGGTTCTAATGATATGCGTGCGCTTTCAATTAATTTTAATGTTGGAAAATCAGAAAATCTTTTTGGATTTTTTAACCACAAAAGCGATGTTAACTCCAAATCACTTATTAATAGTGGTACTGAACTAGAAGTATTGTTAATAAATTCTTGGGTAGCATAAACCAAGCTATGATTTGTAGTTACAAACAATGCCTTGCATTTTTCTATTTTTTTAAATGTTTTGCCTTGACGTAGTATATGTATTGCAGATATAGATTCAACATCATTACTTATTGCCATATCATTTTTATAAAATACTTTTTTAGATAGATGTTCTTTTAGCTCAGTTTCCCCTATAGCCTTTTGGAAATCACTTTCAACAATAGTGCCAGAGCCATCACTACTTAGAGTGGGAGTATCAACTATTTCTATAGATCTTTCTTTGAAATAGTCTTCTAAATTACGCAATACCCGCTCTACATCACTTGCTGAATATCTAAGTTTATCAAAATATTCTATTGTTTGTCCGTGTCTGTTTGATGAGTTTAAGATGTTATATTTATATGCTTCAATAATTTTATAAACTTCGTCATAATTATGCCTAAAACATTTGATAGATATATTATTATTAAATAATATCTTAACTAATTGGGAGGCAACGGTATTTTGTTCATCGCTTTTGAACGCAAATATGCACAATAAAAGTGTTGTATCAACATAAACACATACATCTTTAAATTTTTCATTATATGTTACATCTACATATCCATATATTACACGAGAAAGCAATAATCCTTTAACAATATTTTCAATATAAGAAAATACAACTGTTTTTTTATGGTATTCGGCAATAATAAATTGTGCTATATGATAATATATTGTATTTTCACGAGCTGAAATTTCCTGAAGTTTTTCAATCTTTTCATATACAAAATATCCTTTAGTTTCAAGAAATTCTATAAAGTGATTTTTAATTTCTTTCTCGCTAAAATCTTTTTTTAAAAAGCGTTCTTTTTGCTGATTTAAATATTCTGTCAATGCTTTGATAACTTCATCAGTATTTTTTTGAGCCTGCTGTAACTGTAAGTCGATAGTACTACATTTTTCGCTTAAATCTATTTTTAAAAAAAAATCCTAGATTTTTGCGTTCAAGAATATTTCTTTTTGATAGTCTCCTAAATGCTTTCTGTAGCACAGAATGGGGCATATCATAAAATCCCAAATTAGTAGAAAGGTATGTAGCAATAGAGGTAATATCAACACGATTACCTACAGAAAAATTTTTCCCTATCGAATATATAACAAAAGGTAGTATTAATTCTAAATTATCCTTTTTTTCTTGCTCCCATATTGCCGCCAACATTGCGGTACTTGTTAATGCATTTTGATTATCCATATAAACATCCTTTCGTGATAATTATAACATGCTATATGCTAAATTTCAAAAACTAAGTATATGTATGAAATAGGTATATAGTTTAAATTGTGTTTCGCTATCTGATTGATGTTGACTCCGATTTTTTGAAGCTCTTCCGTCATTTTCTTTATATCGCTGTGATCGACCTGAATGATATATCCGTCTATCGCCATTTTCCGAAGGTACGCTTCCATATTTCTTGTAGGCACCTGTTTCATTTTTTCTTCAATCAAGCTGCGTTCTTCTTCCGTCACACGAAATTTAATCTGCACATTTCTTTTTCTGTTATTCATAGGTGAATTTCCTTTCCATTTTCATAGAGGGTTTGGGACACTTCCCAAGGGTCTGCCCCAACAGGCTTTAGCCTGCAAGGGTACAAGCAAAATCTCTAACGCTGGAACTGCGGAAAATAGAGATTTTTTACGGAAAGGGTACCCCTTTCCTATGCTTGCTATTCCACTTATCCCTTAATCTCTACAACAACGGAAATTCACTTTTTGCCAAAGATTGCAAAGAAAAACGCTGCAATTTATATAACAGCAACGTTTATTTTGTAAGATCTGTTCAATTAGTATTTGAAACATTAGATGTCTGTTTCTTCGTCTTTTTATCTCTTTTGTTTAGGCGATATCTACCCATTATCATTGGTTACTCATATCATAAAATAACCTAATCACTTATTTATTATCATCTGCATTTTTTCCCTGTATTCGGTAGGCTTCATTCCTGTATGCTGTCTAAACATATCAGACAGACTGCTTATATGTTTATAACCGACCATTTCGGCAATTTGAGATACCGGAAGTACTGTATCTCTAAGGAGATGTTCAGCATGTGTAATACGACGTGTAACAATATATTGCTGAATGCTCATCCGATATACATCCTTGAATATATATTTCAGCTTAGCTTGGCTCATGCATGCAATTTGTGCAAGAAAATCGATCCTGATATCCGCGGCATAATGGTCGTTAATATAATTAGCCACAGATACAACGGCATCCAAATCATCATCGGGTATTAAAAATCTATGTCTAATATGTTCTTTATTCCGTTTTTTTGCTTTTTCAAGAATTATGGAAAGCGCTTCATTCACTTTGCTTTCATAAAACAACTTTGCAGATATACCGTCACCCATATAGCTTTTAATTTGGTTGAAAACCGTGACCAGTTCAGGAAAATCGGGATAGCCGTCTATCTGTGCGAATGCTTCTGAAGGATTTTCATAAAGGTCCGGGTATTGTTCGCTTAAATATTTCTTATAGTATTCCGGCATAAAGGTAATGCTTACACTGTCTATAGGAATTTTTTTGTGAAGTATCATACGATATTCACTCTTTTTCCCTACATATGCCTGGATTGCTCCGGATGTCAAACGGCGGTATGGTGTCAGTATTTCGCCGGAAACAGAGTAAAAATAACCGACGCAAATATATTCCGGCTGTTCAAAAGCGCAACAGGTATCTTCGTAGTGAATCTGATTCATAATGGTGATAGTCACGTATGGGTTACATTGATATACCCAGCAGTGTCCCTTTCCAAGCTCAGGATTCATTTTATAAAATTTGCCGTTCGGATTAAACCCGGGCACGGGTTCACACGGAATAACGCCTCTGTCCGCAAAAATATCCTTGTACATTTTTTCTAATTGCCCGCTCATAAAGTTATATTTTCTCCATTCGATAAATAGTTTATGCTAATAGCTAATTATTGTCATCTTTCATTGACGCTAAAGATATGAATAAGTAATATAAAAAATAGGTTAGATTCGACTAACTTAATTATATATTAGGCAAAATAAGTTTGCAAGATTTTTGCGTGAGGAGGTAAAAATGAAAATCGAAGAATATCTTTCCGCTATGAAAAAAAGATGCTCCCGCAGAAAGTATACAAATAAACCTATTGATTCCAAGTATGTGAAACAGCTTGAAGATATCATTGCTTTGTTCAACAAAGAATCCGGACTTAATATAAAATTAGTCATTGGAAGCGGAGCGGAACTTTTTAACGGATTCCGAAAAAGCTATGGTTTATTTGTAGGTGTTCAGAACTACATTGCTATGATTGGCAACAAAGATCTTCCTGACCGTATGGAGAAAGTGGGTCGTTATGGTGAAAAAATAATTCTTGAAGCGACCGCAATGGGATTATCTAGTTGTTGGGTAGGAACCAGTTATGACAAAAAAGCAGCGACGACATTGTGTAGAGTGAACGACACATTAGACTGTGTGATAGCAATCGGATATTCAGATGAAAAACATTCACTTAAAGAACGAATGATGGAATATGGTATGAACAGGCAGAGTAAAGCTAAGGAAGCTTTAATAGAAACAGAAGCGCCTTTGCCGGAGTGGTTTAACCATGGTATGGATGCCGTTTATCTTGCCCCTACTGCAAGAAATTTACGCCCCTTTGTATTCAAATATAAAGATGGACAGGTAACTGCTTCCATTACAGTACCGACAGAAACTGCGATGATTGATCTTGGAATTGCTAAATTACATTTTGAATTAGGAGCAGGGGGTGGAAGCTGGGAGTATGGAAACGGCAGTCATTATTGTTTTGATGATAAACGGAAGGAAAGTGATAAGCAATGAAAGTCGTTTTTATTGTATTTAGTCCATCAGGACATACACTTATTGCGGCACAAAAATTCATGCATTTGCTTGAAAATAATGGAATTTCCTGTCATATGATCAATATCACAAAAAACGATAAGTATATTCAGGACTTCATAATTACAAAAACACTGGTTAATGATCTTGGAGAACATCATTTGTTAATTCCCTGTGCTCCGGTATATGCCGGACATTGTGAGCAAAATATGCTCAGGACAATACGGGCACTTCCTCGGGAAAAGGAAAAACAGATTCCTGCGATTCCACTTGTGACCTATGGGGGAGTGCACAGCAGTGTTGCACTGGAAGAAATGGGTAAAGCGCTTAATGGCAGAGGATATATTCCGATTATGGGCATTAAGATTGCTGCGGAGCATACTTTGACAGCAACTTTCAAAAAACGGATCAATCCAAATCTGCCGGGAAAAGTTGAGGATCAAATCCTTGCAGAAGCGGCAAAAATAACAGAAAAGGTTGTAAATGACAAGATAGCTGTGGTCAATGTAAGAAAGAAATTTGCATATGCACCGTTTATGAAACGCATTATGTTTCGCATTTTCAGCCAAGAAAAAATTCATGGAAAATATAAGAAAGTTACAATCAATACAGAAAAATGCATTGGTTGTAAACGATGTGTTGCAGCTTGTCCTGTCAATATGTTTGCATATATTGATAACACCATACAAATGGTTCGTGAACCTAAGCATTGTATTTTATGTGCCGAGTGTTATCATCAATGTCCTGTAAAAGCCGTTATACATCCATATATTGAAGTTGCACGAAAGAGACTTTCGAATGGTTTTGCAGAGCTTGAAAACCCACAATCTGAAATTTATCGATAAAACTGATATTCACTAAACATAAAATGGAAAAATTATGCCATAAGCAATTATAAATTAAAGAAAGGATAAATTACTATGATTAACAAAGCAAATATTTATGAACAACTTACAGCACTACCGTATCTCACCGCTTATCAGCAACTGATACAGGGTGCCATCGAATTAGATGTCTTTTCTAATTTAGAAAAGCCTATTACCACAAAAGAGCTATCTAAAAAAATGAACTGGAATGAAGGCAACACCTTCAATCTTTTGAAAGGTTTGTACAGTCTTGGTTATCTTGAGCGAAAAGGAGATACATTTTGTAATATGCCGGAAACTTCAAAATATCTTGTTAAGGGGAAGCCTGCATATATGGGAAGTATGTTAGCATTTTTCTGCAATAATCAAGGAATGAGCCTTGGAAACGTAGCACAGCAAGTGAAAGAAGGTCCTAAACCGCAGGAACAGACACAGCAGTCTATGGATTTTGCATCTTATGGCGATGCGATGCGTGATGCTCAATCAGGGATACGTCAATATGAACTGTTAGAAATTCTTCGATTCCTTCCTGAGTATAAATCTATTCACAAAATATTGGATTTGGGCTGCGGTGCAGGTTGTCTTGGAATTGCAGTTATACAGGACGTAAGCAATCGTACGGGCGTTCTTTTTGACAGACCGGATATGCAGCCACTTATCGAAGAAAGTGTGGCGCTTTCCGATATGCAAGACAGCGTTTCAGTCAAAACCGGAGACTTTATAAACGATGATATTGGCAGCGGATATGATCTAATCATCTGCTCATCCATTATGTTATTCGCCATTGCAGGCGGTGCAAATTTCTTTGCAAAGTTAAAAAAAGCATTAAATCCCGGTGGTGTAGTTGTATGCTTAAATGAAGGAATTGAACCGGATTATTCCGGACCATGGGACATGATTTTAGGCTATATGGCATTTAATTTACAAGGAATGCCTATGGGTGTAATAAAAGGTCAGATTGCTGATGCAGCAAAAGCCGGAGGGTTTCATTCTGTAGAAAATCACAGCGTGCTTCTCAGTACCGGAATGCACGATATCAATATTTTGAGAATTGAATAAAAGATTGAATTTGTGATTTTTATGAAGAGTTTTTTAAGAAGCAAGAGCAAGCCGCCGGTTTCATTTTATGAATGAAAAAGCGGAAGTTCAAATTAGGTCATAGCTTACGAAAAGCGGCGGTATCAAAGGAGGTATCGTCGTGTTCATTCTTCGTTATCTTAAAATCTTGTTAAAAGGGATATACTCTATTTCCGGGTTTCCGTGTCTTTACGGATGACCACTTAAATCATATCCATATCTTTTCATGTCCGTTCCCGGCTGCTTTATGCGGTCGGGATTTTTTGCGTCCGCAAAAACTTTTTTTCAAAAATATTCGCTTTTTTTTGGCAGTTTTCATCTGCCCGTTGTTGAGGGTTTACGAAAGGGGAAATTCTACCCGCTTTCGCGGCTGCGAAAGGAGGTGAATACCATGAATGAACCTGAAAGAACCGAATGGCAAATACGCTGTGCATTTAACGGATTCTGCAAGCGGACATTGAAGAATGAAAGTATCAATGCCCATAAGGATATTAGGAAGCGGCAGGCACACGAAATTAGTTTTTCCGACCTGACCCCGAAAGAGGAAAACCAGCTTTATACCTGTGAAGATTTCTTTGCAGAAGATAAAGAAGAACAAACCTTTTTCGCAGGCGGAAAGGAATTGAGTGCAAATCTTATCGCTGACGCAATCCACAGCTTGCCGGAAGAAAAAAGAAGAGCCGTTCTACTCTACTACTTCTTTGATATGAGCGATGCGGAAATAGCAGCGCTTTATCAGATTCCAAGAAGCACGGTGCAGTATCGGAGAACCAGCTCATTTGAGCTGCTAAAACGCTATTTGGAGGAACACGCTTATGACTACCCAGACTGGTAAAACAACCGACGATGAACGCGGCTTGTTGCCTTATCCGGTAATCATAGCCGCAACCAAGGGAGAGCCGCAGGCAATGAATATTGTCTGCCAGCAT
>ERZ772940.100-NODE-100-length-52491-cov-3.58675_pt1 | contig 52491 bp, 47 predicted proteins | sample MGYA00511682_ERZ772940 | MGnify/ENA primary metagenome ERZ772940 (study PRJEB29015, sample SAMEA2737922) | human oral metagenome | biome: human oral; feature: human-associated habitat; material: dental | place: China | collected 2031 ... | reverse complement strand
TACAAGTCAAATCTCTGCACTGTATCGACTTACTCTGATATTGAGTACTTTTCTTCCTCTAAAGTTTCTCTATTCCATTATCAAAATATATAAATGGCTAACTTGTCGCAAAATACAGGGATAGTTGTATTGGGAATCTTTTCCATTTTTTTCCCTGTCTTACTTCTCCCGTTTTCATTGCTCCTTTTTCGAAAATCGCATAAGGTGGCTATGTTCTGTTTTATTCTCTTTGCCTTTTATTTTGGCTGGTTCTATCCGCTGCAGCTGGATCTATTGGTTCATTACGAGAATTTTGTTAGAGTGGCTAAATTTTCTTTTTTTAAGTTGTATAAAGATCCCGAAACATTATACCTTGGTAAGGAGCTGTACCCCATTCTATTTAAATTCATAGTAGGAAAAATTTCCATTGAACCTGCTTTTTTCTCTGCTATCGCATGCTCTCTTTATGCTTCGGCTTTTATGTTCTTTATGCGTGCTTTCCGAAAGGACTATATTAAGCCGATGACTACTCTACAATATATTCTACTGGTAGCATTGTTTGGCATCGTAGAGTATTATTGGTTTCTGGGTTTACGGTATTGGACAGGTTTTTTTGTATTTATAGGATTCTATACCCGATACTTGATTTTTTCACTCTCTTGTCTGCTCTTTCATTTTGCTCATTTAGCTATCGTACTAGCATTACTCTTAGAGTATATACTGAGGAAGCGTCTATATGTAATATATCTGCTGGCTGCTGTTGGGTTGGTAGTTCGTTTCCTTGATTGGGATATCCCCTCTTTGATAGTTCCTTACGTAAGTAAATACGGAGTGCTTAATATTTCTTACACAGATCAGTCCATAGCAGAATCAACGAGGGAGTATACACAAGAATATAGGGAGGTTCAGAATCTTGTTTATGCTTGGAGAAATGAAATCTTGTTCTTCGTCGGTATAGTAACAGCTCGTCTATTGTATCGAAAAACTCGAGATATATCTCTGGTTGAGAATAATTTGTGGAGAATAAGTTGGCTTGTATATGCAATAGCTAATTTTTCATTTGCCAGTATTGTTCTTAATGACAGGCTGACGAAGGTCGCATGTGTACTATTGTATACTTGTTTGTGGTGCTTTGTTTCAAGGTTTGCTGCTCAGAGAAAAACTCCTATATCTATTCCTCCTTTTGCTCTACTATTCTTGGGGGTATGCGTTCTGTTTGGGTTTTTAACCACTTTGGTTTCTCAGAGAGAGAGCTTGCTTTCTCTGTCCTTATGGTTTAATAATTGGTTTCTATAGTCTCGCAAAATGAAACAAGGCGTTTTTGTAAATATTCTTTCTATCGGCTGTAATTATAAGCCTGTGCGAGGAGGGGTTGCTCAGGTATTGGATATATATGATAAGTATATATTCAAGGACTTTCGCTTCATCGCAAACTCCGGTGGAGGGGGATTCAGAAACCTCCGGATACTCTTGGTCTCGATATGCCGGCTGATCAAACAATTATTGAGCAAAAGAGAGATTAAGATTGTACATATACATACAGCCTCCTACAATAGCTTCTATCGCTCTGCGATTTTTGTGTCACTCTCCAAACTTCTAGGTCGCAAGGTAATTCTCCATATCCATGGAGGGGGATTTAAGGACTTCTATAAGACTAATCCTAGGATTATTAGGAAGATCTTGGAGATAGCAGATTGTTTGATTGTTTTGTCAGGGTCGAAATTCTTCGAAAGTATTACGAAGAAGCCACTTATTTGTGTAGTTCCCAATCCAGTCGTGCTACCGAGCAATGAGGACTTAGATCGCAGGGAGCATTCTCCTCTTCTTAGGCTTCTTTTCCTCGGTTTGTTGGATCAACAGAAAGGAATCTATGATTTGCTCCAAGTTCTGGCTGATCATAAGGAAGAGTTTGAGGGCAGAGTCCTGCTTAATGTCGGAGGCAATGGTGATGTCGCTACTTTTGAGAATACTGTCAAGAAGATGGGATTGGAGAAGCTTGTCATTTTTCATGGCTGGGTATCCGGGGATAAGAAAAAGGAGCTTCTGCTTAACTCAGATGTATTTATTCTGCCCTCGTATGTCGAAGGTCTGCCAATGGCTATTCTGGAGGCGATGGCCTATGGTCTTGTGATTGTTTCGACTACAGTCGGAGCTATTCCGGAGGTTGTAAGTCAAGATTATGGCTATTTGATAGCTCCAGGAGATCAAGAAGCCTTGTTGGATAGCTTGAGGAGCTTCTCTGTGGAACATGAGCAACTACTAGAATTAAAGCAGGCATCCGCAAGAGAAGGACAGAAGTATTCTGTAGATAATGTTGCGAGGAATTTAGAGATAGTGTATCGAGATCTTTTATAATAGTGTGGGGCAATGATAGGTAAATTAATCACGAGAGTAGTAGATATCTGTAGAGGTGCTTGGAGTCAGTTTCAGGCACTTCGTTGTGTTCACAGAAAGAATGTAGCAGAAATAGAAGCTTACCAATTCCGAGAGCTTAAACGATTGATTGATTTTGCATGGGAGCATATTCCTTTTTATCGTAGATATTGGGAGCAATATGGTTTTACCCCAGAGAAGTTTCAGCAGCTCCAAGACCTCTTGTTAATCCCATGTATTGATAAAGAAATTGTACGTGTACACTATGAGGAAATGGTACCCAGAGGTTACAAATGTCATAGATTGGAGCGAGTAACTTCTGGAGGGACAACTGGTTTACCTTTGGCTTTTTACATCAATCAAGCGATTGCACATGGACGAGAATTTATTCACCAGCCTTGGATTTATTGGAGAGTTTGTCGTTACAGACTTGGGGTTGATAAAGTTGTTATACTGAGAGGAGCTCGTGTCGATGAGAGATTGCTCCAGCAGGGAATTTATTGGCAAAGGAGTTACGGATATCGAGGTCGAGGGCTTTTATTATCTTCCTTCCATCTGACAGAGGCAACTTATGAGTCTTATATGCACGAGATCAGAAAAGAGTCACCAAAGTTCATCGTTGCTTATCCTAGTTCCTTGACAGTCCTTTGTACTCTGATGAAGAAGCATAATGAAGCTCCTTGGATAGGACTAAGAGGTGCCATTTGTTCTTCGGAGATGGTATATGATTGGCAACGTCAGCTTGTTCGAGAAGTATTGGGAGTTGAGATATACTCTTTCTATGGACACAGTGAGAAGTCTGTATCTGCTATTCCTGATAGTCAACACAGAATGCTTTTTGAACCATCGTATGGCTATGTTGAGTTCTTAGATGAAGATTCCAATCCTGTTAATACTATTGGAGAAATTGCTCAGGTAGTTTCAACTGGTTTTCAAAACTATTATATGCCTTTCATTCGTTATCAAACATCCGACTATGTACGCGTAGGTAATTGTCCTCCTCTAGGAGTTACTTATGTTGCCCAAGAGATCATTGGTCGAGCTCAAGATTTCGTTTACGACAAGGATTACAATCGCTTACCTTTCACTTGCTCCGATGTGGTGTTTTGGGATATAAGTGGCATCGTGGCCTATCAGTATTTGCAATATGAAGCAGGAAAGTTGTTGATTCATATAGAGGTTGATAATACTTTCGTTCCCGAAAGTATTCAACACATACAGGTCGAAGCAGAGCAACTCTTTGCTAATTGTGACATAGACGTTTCGCTTGTTGATAGGATCGAACGAACGACTTTAGGTAAGTTTAGATATTTTATACAAACTATCAAATGAAAGTAGATGATGAATGAACAATCCTCCAGGAGAGTACTGATGATTGAGCCTGTAGCATTTAGGTTTAATCCAGAGACTGCAGCAAATAATTATTTTCAGAAAGAGACTGCTCAAGAAGATTCGCAGACTTTGGCTCTTTCGGAGTTTCGAAATATGGTAGAGATTCTTCGAAGCAAGAAGATTGAAGTTGAAGTTATACAAGATACTCTAGAGCCTCATACTCCTGATTCGATCTTCCCTAATAATTGGATTTCCTTTCATGAAGATGGTACGGTCGTAACCTATCCAATGTTTGCAGTCAATAGACGAGCAGAGCGTCGGGAGGAGATTATACAATGTCTACAAGAAAGAGGACTTCTTGTTAAGAGACGTATAGATTATTCCGAAGCTGAGGTTGTTCAAATCTTTCTCGAAGGAACTGGTAGTATGGTGTTAGATCGCAAGCATCAACGGGCTTATGCCTGTCTCTCTGCTCGGACAAATAAGGAGTTGTTCCTTCGTTTCTGTAACGATCTAGGGTACAAACCAATCTGTTTTGATGCTGTACATCCTGTTGGCGAGGCTATGTTGCCAATTTATCACACCAATGTTATGATGGCTATTGGGACTGCCTATGCTGTGATTTGTTTGGAGAGCATCACAAACCTAGAGCAAAGGACTAGGGTTGTACAAGAACTTGAGACGACAGGACACGAGATTGTTGAGATCTCTTTTGAGCAGATGAATCAGTTTGCGGGTAATATGCTTGAGGTAAAGGCTAAAGATGGTCGTTTGTATCTATGTATGTCTCAGTCGGCTTATGACGCTCTTTCTGTCGAGTATAGAATTAGACTGGCTAAGCATGCAACACTCCTTTCTGTTCCCATCCCAACCATTGAAACATTGGGGGGTGGGAGCGTGCGTTGTATGATGACAGAACTCTTTGCCTTTTAGACACATTTACTCGCACAAAGTGTAGAAAGAAAAAAAGGATTTTTTGCTAAGTTTGTTACAGAACCTTCGAACTATACTGCCTAAGGACAGAGAAGGCAAGAAGGTTGATTTTTATCCATACTTAATAACTGAAATTAAGCTCTCCAAGGAAGAGCTTGTCGGTGAAAATCCGACCATCTCAAGAGGAGTATATACTTGTTTGAAAAATAGTACGTACTATTTGCTTGAATAGTATATACTATCCCGTGAAATAGTATGTACTATTTTGCTCAATAGTATATACTATTCGAGAGGTGCGACAAAAAGACATGGCAGAGAAAGCATTGAATTACACGCTACATCAGCGAAAAGCTGTTGCCGGAAAACTCAAGGGGCAGATGGTGCAGGTTGCCTTGCCTTCGGGCAGAAATCGAGTTAACTTTCGTCATTTCTGCGAACGCGTAGCCAAGGCAACTACATTCACCCACCATGAAGTTGCTGCAGTACTTAACTATGCTACAGAAATCGCCAAGGATATTGTTTCGCAGGGCGATATGGTTGAGTTCGGAGATTTGGGCGTGCTCAAGCCCAGTTTTAAGAGTATACTTGTGCCGGTGGGGGAGAAATTCCTCGCCTCGAAGCATATTCTCAAGCCGGTTGTCAAGTTGCAGCCTTCCAAGGAGTATTTTACCCTGACGAATGTCGACTATGAGCGTATTGTGCCTAAGAAGAAGGAAGGTAATTCGGATGCGGGTACTTCTTCGGGGGATTCGTCCGATACGGGCAATGGTGGACACGGAGGTTTGTAGGCCGATACATGGAGAGGACGACTCACTCCGGCGAAGATGGAGTGCTTTTGCCGGAGTGGGTCTTCATGTCGGATGTAGTTGGATCCAATGGTTTCTTATATAGATGTCTTTAAGTTTTCTCGTCGGTTATGCTTAACGCAATTTATTTCTATCGCGTGTCTCATTGGCTCTACTGTCATCATATTCTAGTATTGCCCAAGTTGATTACACTTCTTATTTTTTTGATTTATAACAGTAAAATTCCTCCACAGGCCAAGATCGGTAAGGGCTCGAAATTTGACTATGGAGCTATAAGTATTGTGCTGCATCAGGATTCGGTGATAGGGGAGAACTGTAGCATCGGCCAGTTGGTTACGATTGGAGGTGGAAACTCCAAATATCCGGGTGTGCCGACTATCGGGGATAATGTGAGAATCAGTTGCGGCAGCATTGTTTTTGGTGGGTTTACTGTCGGGAACAATGTTGTCATCGGTGCTCACTCTGTCGTCAACTTTCCGGTTCCGGATAATGCTGTGGTAGTCGGAAATCCCGGTCGCATCGTTCGTATTGGAGGTGAAAAATGTTAGGATCGTTCTTGAAACTGAAGCAATACTGCGAGAGGGAGGGCTTCAAGGGTTGGGATCCGTATGATGGACTGAACTCGAAGGTCTTTCGGGCATTGCCTCTTCTGAAGCGTTCGGCTCTGTGCAGACTGATCGTTATTCAGGGGTTCAAACGTTGCCCAATCAATCTGCGACGCCTCGCCTTAGTACCCAAGGAGTATAATGCTAAGGGGATTGGCCTTTTTCTTCAAGGTTATTGCAATCTCTATCGTTTAGTAGAGCGTAGCCCTCAGCGAACTAAGGAACTTGGTTCTCGGGAGAAGCTTTTGGTACAGGTCAAGAAGCTCGCCGATTTGCTTCTGGAGCTTCGTTCTCCTGGTGACTATAGTGGGGCTTGCTGGGGGTACAATTTTGATTGGCAAGCGCGCAAACTTTTCCTTTTCCCTAAATATACGCCGACGGTTGTGGCTACGAATTTCTGTGCTACGGCTCTGATGGAGGCGTATGAGGTTACACGCCAACAGCAGTATCTTGATGTTGCTCTCTCGGCGGCTCAATTTGTGATCAAGGATCTACATCGTACTGCTTATAGAGATGGTTTCCTGTTTTCGTATAGTCCTCTGGACGGCAACGATACAGTTTTTAATGCTTCTCTGCTTGGAGCGCGTCTCTTGAGCTATTGCTATCATTATACCAAGGATGAAGAGTATCGTACACTGGCGCGTCAAACGATCTCAGCTTGCTGTGCGGCTCAAGCAGAAGATGGTTCGTGGGTCTATGGGATGCTACCCGTGCAGTCATGGATTGATAGCTTCCATACCGGCTACAATTTGGATGCACTGATCGCCTATCAAGAGCTAACGGGAGACATTTCCTTTGCCGAGAATATAGAGCGTGGGTTGTCGTATTACTTAGAGCATTTCTTCGAGGCAGACGGTACGCCCAAGTATTATCACGATCGTACTTATCCGATCGACATTCATTGCCCCGGTCAGCTCTTCGTTTCACTAGCTAGACTTCATCGCTATGACGAACATCGTGAATTGGTGGATCGGGTTATGGCCTGGACAATCGACAATATGCAGGATAAGAAAGGTTATTTTTACTATCAAATGAAGCCCGGCCTAAGCTCCAAGATTCCTTACATGAGGTGGAGCAATGCCTTTATGTTTTGTGCAATGTCTTATTATTTATTAGACTAAAACTAATTATCATTATTACTATGGACAAGTCTTCCAATTTCATTCCCGAGTTATCGATCATTATTCCCGTTTATAATGTGGAGGATTATTTGCACCGATGTGTGGATAGTATTCTCTCTCAGGACTATGACGCTTACGAAATCATATTGGTCGATGACGGATCTACCGATAGCAGTGGCTCGCTCTGCGATGAGCTGGCAAGGCAGCATAAGTGTATAAGGGTGATTCATAAGCCCAATGGTGGTCTCAGCAGTGCCAGAAATGCAGGGCTGAGAGTAGCTCAGGGTAGGTATATCTGGTTTATAGATTCCGATGATTATATCGCCGAGAAGTGTTTGGACAAGATTATGACCCAAATTAAATCGGATGGCTCTGAAATAATCTTTTTCTCTCATATCAGAAGTAATGGAGTATCGACTTTCGGCTCCCCTGTCGGCAAATACTATCCCGGCTTTTACACCGGTATGGAAGTGTTGCAAGGTCATTTGGCCTATTTGACGGCCTGGTCTTATGTATCCTCAAAGTCATTGTGGGATGAGAACAATCTTTTATTCCTCGAGGGGATAAACTTCGAAGATTTTGAGATATGGCCCAGATTGCTAAAGACCCTGAAGAAGGGTAGTTTCCTAAAATCCGATATACCACCCTACATTTATTACGTTCGTCCCGGAAGCATTATGAATCAATCAGACCCAAATAAAAGGTTAAAACAAATACAAGATTACTCTCGTATCGAAAATTCTTGGAAAAAGTCATTTGATCTGGTTTCTCCCAAGGCTGATAGCTACGATATGCTTGTACTCAAGGAGGGAACAGCGACGCTTCATCGTTTTTTACTGGGGTTTACTCTGATTTCCAATCTTCCTATTCGGACAAAACTGAACTTGTATTTACAGTATAGAAAAAAAGGTGTTTTTTCCGGATATTATAATGGCCATCGTCGCAATCCATACGTTAGCTTTGGAAGATTGAGAATTTTTTGGAGTATTATAGGCCGATCTTTTATCTTATACTCTTTCTATTCCATTGTAAGAGATATTTCGAAGAAGTGGAAAAAGTAATATTACGACATCGGACAAATAATAATTTCTAAAATATTTTTATGCAGCAGATAGCACTAGGGGGTGTGGGGGTATATCCCTTTACTTCAGCAGATGAGTTGATTAGTTATGTGGCGGAGCGTCCAGCCATATTGGTGGCAATCAATGCAGAGAAAATCCTGCATGCTACAGACGAACTAAAAGCCATTTATAATCGCAATCTCGGCTATTCGGACGGGGCTGGCGCCGTGCTTGCCCTCAAAAAGAAGGGCCATCAGAAGGCTTGTAAAATAGCCGGTTGCGAGCTTTGGCTTAAGATCATTGAGCGATACAGCCGAGAGAAAAGTTTTTACCTCGTGGGAGGCAAGCCGGAAGTTATTGAAGAGACAATTCAGAAGCTTAGAGCAGATTTCCCCCGGATAAATATAGTGGGATACCGAGATGGCTACCTTAAGGGTAATGATGATGAAACCCTGATTGCAGATATTGCGGAGAAAAAGCCCGATGTGGTTTTCGTTGCTATGGGGTCTCCCAAGCAAGAACTGCTGATGGAGCGTATGCAAAGGGTACATCCCGAGGCTATCTATCAAGGATTAGGTGGTAGCTTCGATGTATATACGGGGCGCGTAGAGCGTGCTCCGGAGTGGTGGATTCGCCACAATCTGGAGTTTGCCTATCGCCTTATCAAGCAGCCCAGTCGCATCAAGCGTCAGATACATTTAGTACGATTCCTGTTTAGAGTATTAACCAATAGAATATAAATTCCATGAAAAAAGTGATGTTGGTCTTCGGGACAAGACCCGAAGCGATCAAAATGGCTCCGCTGGTGAAGGAATTTCAAGCGAGAGCTAATGAGTTTGATACCATTGTCTGTGTGACGGGTCAGCATAGAGAGATGCTCAAGCAAGTGCTGGAGCTATTTGATATCAAGCCCGATTATGACTTGGAGATCATGAAGGAGGGGCAGGATCTCTATGACGTAACTACACGTGTGCTGTTGGGTATGCGTGAAGTACTCAAGAAGACAAAGCCCGATGTAGTACTCGTACACGGCGATACGACTACAAGTACTGCCGCTGCATTGGCTGCCTTCTATCAACAGATTCCGGTAGGACATGTGGAGGCAGGGCTTCGCACGCACAACATTTACAGCCCATGGCCGGAAGAGATGAACCGTCAGCTCACCGGTAGGATGGCTACCTATCACTTTGCTCCTACGGAATTGAGTCGGGACAATTTACTTGCAGAAGGGATTGCTACAGATCGTATATTTATTACAGGAAATACAGTAATCGATGCTCTACAACAAGTCGTTACACGAGTTAAGGGTAATGCCGATTTGCGAAATGAAGTGTCTCGAAAGCTACTTCAATTTGGATATGATGTGAATCGTTTAGAGGCTGGGCGTAGACTTGTTCTTATCACAGGGCATCGCAGAGAAAACTTTGGCGAAGGATTCCTTAATATCTGCCGTGCTATTCAAACTCTTAGCAAGCGTTTCCCGGAGGTAGACTTTGTTTATCCCATGCACCTTAACCCCAATGTGCGTAAGCCTATTCGCGAGATCTTCGGCGATAACCTTGGAGGCTTGGATAATCTCTTTTTTATTGAGCCGCTGGAGTATTTGCAGTTTGTTACGCTCATGGATCGTTCGTCCATTGTTCTGACCGATAGTGGAGGTATTCAGGAAGAAGCTCCAGGGTTAGGCAAACCTGTATTGGTAATGCGAGATACTACGGAGCGTCCCGAAGCGGTGAAAGCAGGAACCGTGAAACTTGTAGGGACAGATTACAATCAAATCGTCGACAATGTCGAAAAACTACTGACAGACAACGCCGCATATGCCGAAATGAGCAGAGCCAATAATCCGTACGGTGACGGAAAAGCATGCTCATATATAGCGGATGCTCTTACTCGATGCATTTAGCCGAAGATCGTAGTATAGAATAGAAGTAATTTTTTCTCGATCCGGTAGTATGCAACCTGAAAAATTTAGGACACTACTGCAATTTTACCCCCTAATAACAAGCTTTTCCCCGAAAAACTTCTCTGAAAAGGCTAATTTCCGCTTGAAATCATTGTGCAGAAAAAAAAATCGTTACTTTTGGCTTGTTCATTTCCTATAGCTCTGAGAGCGAATCTCGTTGCTGTTTGTGTCAGAGAAGATAAACTTGCGGGGCGGTGATATGATCTAACTAAATTTTTTTGTCTAACTAACTAATCGTGAAAAGATGAACAAGACAGATTTTATTGCAGCTGTAGCTGAAAAGGCCAACCTCACAAAGGCTGATGCCCAGAGAGCAGTAAATGCATTTGCAGAAGTTGTAACAGAACAGATGAATGCCGGAGAGAAAATCGCTCTCATCGGATTCGGTACTTTCTCAGTGAGCGAGCGTGCTGCTCGCAAAGGCATTAATCCTAAGACGAAAAAATCTATTTCTATCCCTGCCCGTAAGGTTGTTCGTTTCAAACCGGGCTCTACTTTGGAACTCAAGTAATTCGCGCTATTTCTTAATTATACAACGAAGCTACTACCTCTTACCGTGCAGTAGCTTCGTTGTGTATTATATAATAGTATCGAACAGCGAACAGCCTTGCCTTGAGAGAGGGGGAGGGCTGTTCGTTTTCTTTTGGATCGGGCCGATTTGAGGACTGATTAGGAAATAAATGTTTTATAAGGCAAATCAATAAGATGCAGATGAGAACATTTCGTGTCGTTGCGATCGTTTCGCTGATCTTTTCTTCTTGGATGACGCTTACGGCGCAAAAGAATAGTTGGTGGGTGGGTGCCCATGCCGGACGCGAGTACTTCAACAACACAAGTGAGGATATGAAGAAAGGATGGAATACCGGAGTAGTCCTGCGCTACTATTTCTCCGATCGAATATATTCTTTGGCTACAGTCAATTATGGATTCACTTCTTCTTTATCCCCTTCCGGCTATTTCGATGAGCTTGGTAACAGTCCCGATGCGCGCTTCAGACGCCATAGTATTTTGCCGGCAGTGGGATTAGGGTATGAATTTCTCCAAGGCGATTTTTATTCCTGTTATGCTCAAGGCGGTGTCGGATACGGAATGGAATACAACTCAGTATCCTATCCACAGGAGTATGATGTTTCTGTAAAGCGTTTTGGCTGGTTGGCAGAGTTGGGCGGCGATTATTTCCTTCGCGACAATTTGTCACTTGGTATCTCCGTTGCACACCTGCGAGTAGGATGGAGAAACAATTGGACGGCCAACGTTAAGTTGTCGATTTGTCTTCTTTAGAATTTTTGTAGAGGACGTTTTTTTTCGCAATTGCAGTTTTTTCAGTACACGTCGCTTTTCTCAACCATTGAGAAAATCTTCGTCTTGGACGAGGGCGAGGCCGTAGATGGCTGAGAGGCGATCTCGCAGGATGGCGGCATCGTTGCCGCGAAGGCTGACGGTAAGCCTGCAATTCTCGACAAAATCCTGCGAACGGATGGAGGCTCCGGCATCTTTCACCAGTCGCATCACTTCTCCCAGCAAAGGATATTCGAAGGCGATAGTCAGTTCTTCATACAGGATCTCTTCCTTCCGGTCGGCTGCTTCGAGGGCTTCGCGAGCCGCTTCGCGATAAGCAACGATAAGACCGCTCGTGCCCAGCTTGACACCTCCGAAGTAGCGCACCACGGCAACGAATACCTGCGTAAGCCCCAATGAGGTGATCTGTCCGAGGATGGGTTTGCCGGCAGTCCCCGATGGCTCTCCGTCGTCATTGGATCGTGTGCGTTCGCCTTTGGTTCCCAGCTTGTATGCCCAGCATACATGGCGTGCATCGAAGTAGCGGCGACGCAGATCGGCCACAAGCGACAGGGCCTCCTCTTCCGACTTTACAGGATAGGCGAAAGCCAGGAAGCGGCTGCGTTTCTCCGTGTACTGTGCTTCCGAGGGAGCACTGATCGTGAGGTAGGAATCTTCGGCCATGGTTCAAAGGAGAGCCTCATCTGTACCTTCCTCCCGGGCGGCAAACTTTTCGGACAGGACGGAGAGTAGCGTACTCATTTGTTTGATACTGGCGAGCGTCTCTTCGCTCACTTCCTTTTTCTGCAAGCGCAGGGTCAGCAGACCGTATATGGCAGTCAGGCAAGTCTCTATCTCTCCCGTATTACTCCCTGCACTCTTGGCTCTAAGCTGTACGATGGCAGGGAGCACCTGATAGTAGAGTCCTTGATAAATCATCTCTTTGGGGTCCGCCATCAGTCGTGAGTGTATCTCTTCCATTTGCATGATGGCTATGCGAACGATATTGATATGCCCCTGCTTGCGAACTCCCTCGGTCAGCATCATCTCCACCAGCTCGGCATACCAGCGGTCTATCTCGGCGGTCGACTCCGTATCTTGCCGGTATTGGGCAATTACAGTGGCGCGAAGCCGCTGCATATCCAGTTCGTTGGCACGTATAAGATCCTCTATCTGCCACATGTAGAGGACGTACTCGGCGATATTGTTGCGCCGTTTTTCCCTTGCTATGATCATGGTCGTTTGTCTCGGATCAGGCCGTTCAGCAACGTTTCGTCCGCATCGTTGGGTGCAGGCTCTATACCCAACAGCCTGCATATGAGCGGATAGATGGTGATATTCGGCAGGTTTTCCACCCTACTGCCCGGACGGAAATCGGGCCCGACAGCCCGGAGTAAAGCCCGCATTTCCGGTGCTTGGTTGTCATAGCCATGTGCCGCTCCCGGACGAACGTCTTCATTTATTGCGAAAAAGACGGTGGAGCCTATGTCCGGAATCACGACCAGTTCGCCCAAACGAGGATTGGTGCCACAGCGCAAACGTTTGGGAACCTCCCCCTTGCGGTAAACCGATATATGAGGAATGGCCCGCAGGATCTCATAGGCTCGCTCGGTATAGGAGGGCTTCGGGTACAAGTGGGTGAAGGCCCCGGTGGCCATGTAGAGGAAGCTGTCTGCAGGCAGATAATGCGACAGATTGACGCATTTCTCATTTTCGTACGTGGCCATACCGTGATCGGATACTATGATGAAGTCGGTCTGTGCGGCTATGGGCAGAGAGTCCAACCGCTTGCGGAAATAGCCGACCACACTGTCCAACCGCTCTACCATTGCCAGTGTCAGCGGGCTTTCGGGCGTTTGGCTGTGTCCGATCATATCCGGCTCCTCGATGTACCACATGAGCAAGCGCGGTCGCTCCTTTTCGGGCAGTCCGAGCCACGCGATGACGGAGTCGGCGCGGTCACGAAACGGAACGGTGGAGGAGAATTTTTTCCACCGCCACGGCCGATTTCCGTTCACAGCCGTTTCGGATCCTACCCAAAAGTAGACACCGGTACGGATGCCTTGGCGTGCGGCCGTATTCCAAACCGGCTCGCCGCCCCAAAATCCGGGGGTCTCCACGGCTTTTCGGTCGGATATACGAAAAACGCCCAGTAGCGAATCCACAAACTCATTGGCTACGATACCGTGATGATCGGGGTAAAGCCCCGTAGCCATACTGTAATGATTGGGAAATGTAAGCGAGGGGAAGCATGGTTGGAGCGACCCGCTCAATCCCTCCTGCGCCATCCGATCCAATGCCGGTGTACGTGCCCGATCGGTATAGTCCGGTCGGAAGCCGTCCAAAGACAGGACTACGACGTACCGTTCCGATTGCTTAGGTGTTTGTCGGACTGTCCGACAACCGACATAAGAGAGGGCAAGAAGCAGAAACAGGATGAAAGGAAATAGAGATAAATGCTGTCTCATTTTATAAAAATCTTTCGATTTGATGCCGTCAAAGGTAAGGGATTCCTCTTTCATTACTGTAAGCAGATCGGTTTTTGAGCCGATGATTTTCAGCGTGTCGTCGGGAGTGAAACCATACCATCGGGAGTAAAAAATCACAGGAATACCCACAGCCGACCCTTCCAACCTCTCCAAAATCCGGGGGTCTCCACGGCTTTTCGGTCGGGAAAATGTCATTGTTCGGCGTGCAAACCTGCAAATCGGACACGAAATTCACTGCTCCAACTTGGAGGACGACAAATCCGCGCGGAAAATGCTTCCTCCGGCTTGGAGCGACCTTTTTCGGCCCCGCAATGCAGATTTCCTGTCGGACATTCCCTCTTTCGCCGAAAGTACCCGTATATCCCTTGCAGAGAGTGAGACTGTCGCACGGCCTTATCGTCGGATCCTTTTGCCGCAGAGTCGATCCCTTTATTCATTGCACATCCGAGCTTCGGCAAATACTACTTCCTTACTCCGTTAATGCTCTCATTCATTTAGAGAATGGGATCGGGAAAAATAAGAGACACGAACGGAATCTTACCTATCTTCGTCCTGAAATTATGGCAGATCGTAGAAGAACCGATGACAATAAGGGTGCGAGAGAGGTGGTATTGCTGCTGAATATCGGCTCGCCGGACAGCCCTGAGGAGAAGGACGTGGCGCGCTACCTCAATTCTTTTCTGACCGACAGGAGGATCATCACCTTGCCTTTTCTCCTGAGACAGTTACTCGTGAGAGGTATCATCACTCCTTTCAGAAAGAAAAGTTCGGCACAAAAATATCGGACCGTTTGGGACGAAAGCACCCGGTCTTTCCCCCTCATATCGCATACGAAAGCCATAGCCCGGGCACTGGCACATACGGGCAGAGAAGTCCATGTAGCCATGCGCTACGGCAAGCCGGCTGTGGCCGATGTGCTGAAGGAGCTGCCACACGGCCGAAGCCTCGTCGTCCTCCCGCTCTTCCCACACTACGCCATGAGCAGCTACGAGACGGCCGTGGAGCATTGCAAGGCCGAAATCCGCCGCCTTTGTCCGAATCTTTCCTTCCGCGTCGTGCAGCCTTTCTACGCACACGAAGCCTATATTCGTGTCCTTGCCGATAACATCAGACCCTATCTGACGAAGCCTTTCGACAAGCTCATCCTTTCCTATCACGGCATTCCCCGCGATCATTTGGACAAGACCACCCGACAGGCTTTGAATCTCCGGCATCCCGAAGGATGCTGCACGGAGGAGGATCCTACGGCAAACGTCTGCTACCGCTATCAGACTTACAGGACGACGGCTCTCATCCGCGAGGCACTTGGCTTGGCCGAGGAGCAGGTGGAGCAGGTGTTCCAGTCACGTGTAGGCCATACCGAATGGCTGCGCCCCTATTTGATCGAACGACTGTCCGCTTGGCCGCAAGAGGAAACAAAACGTATCCTCATAGCCTGCCCCTCCTTCGTGTGCGACTGTCTGGAGAGCCTCGAAGAAGTAGCCGATCACGGACAAAGCATTTTCAAAAAAGCAGGAGGTGCGGATTTCACTTACATCCCCTGTCTCAATAGCGGGGCGAATTGGATCGATGCTCTCCGAAACATTTTAGAGGAATAATACAGCATGCTCAGTTATCATACCGATATACCGACAGACCTGCCCCTCCTGAGGCAAGCTGTCGAAGCCATCCGCCGGGAAGAATCCGGCGGTGCCGTACCCGACTCCGATCGGCCGAGGGTGATATACGAGGCGCGCAACCGGCTTTACGCCATCCGTACCGCACAGGGAGAGCAGGTGGTGAAGAGCTTCCGAATCCCTATTGCCATTCAGCGCGTGGTCTACTCATTCTTCCGCCCCTCGAAGGCTGCTCGCTCTTATCGCAACGCCATACGGCTGGGGCGATGCGGCATCGGCACTCCGCGACCGTCGGGCTATGCCATCGAACGCGAAAAAGGGCTTCTGTGCAGGAGCTACTACGTCTGCGAAAGCATGCACGACTGTCGGGATATTCGTCTCTCCATGCAGGGAGTGGAAGGAGGCGAGGCCTTGCTCCGTGCGCTGGCCGGATTCATCGCCCGAATGCACCGGGCAGGCATTCATCACATTGATTTATCGCCGGGCAACGTACTGTATCGGACAGATGAGAAAGGCGAGTATTCGTTCTATCTCATAGACCTGAACCGGATGAAGTTCTACGACAAGCCGATTGAGGGGCGGAAAGCCTATGCCAATTTTGCACGTCTGAGCTTTTGTCCGGCAGTGAGCAAGCAGTTTGCCGAATATTATGCAGAGGCGCAGGGCTTGAATACGGACGGAGTGGTCCAAGGGGTACAAAGCGAATCGGATCGGTTCTTCCGCAGCAAAGTCCGCAAGTATGCTCGCAAGGCATTGGTGCGCGAACAAAAGCGAATGAGCCGCTCCGCTTTCCGTCGGGCATATATCCGCTATCGCTCGGTACGCCTTTTCCGAAAACTCACGGGCTGCACCCGTCTCTTCCGTATCGAGAACGATCTGTACACATCCTATCTTGAAGTGGGCGACCTGCGCCATACACTGAAAAGAGCTGAAGGATATTCCTCGCCGAAAAACGTTCAATAAGAAAAAAGGAAACCGAATGAATCGTATAGCTTTTGATGCCAAGAGAATCACATCCAACGCCACTGGGTTGGGCAATTACAGCCGCTTCGTGGTCGAAGCCTTGGCCGCCTTTCACTCCGAACACCGCTACTACCTCTGTTCTCCCGGGAAGGGCAATCCGGCCCTGTACTCCGCCTTGCAGCAACGCGAGGGTATAGAATGGCTGCTTCCCGAAGGGCGACGTATGGGAGGAACGTTTTGGCGCAACTTCGGCGTGGTGCCCCGACTGCAAAAAGAGGGCATCGATCTCTTCCACGGTCTGAGCCACGAATTGCCACTCGGTATATACGGCAAGGGTATCGCCACGGTGGTAACGATCCACGACTTGATCTTCATTCGCTATCCGCACTATTATAAGCCTATGGACAGGCTGCTCTATCGGCTCAAATACGGCCATGCTGCCCGTCGTGCCGATAGGATGATAGCGATAAGCGAACAGACCAAGCGCGATGTGATGGAGTTTTTCCACGTGCCTGCCGATCGGATCGATGTCGTCTATCAGGGTTGTTCGCCGGCCTTCGGACAGGCTACCGAGGAGGATGAGTCGAGAGCGAGGGAGCGATATGCTTTGCCTGAGCGTTACCTGCTCTATGTGGGAAGTATCGAGACGAGGAAGAATCTCCGACTGGCCGTGGAGGCTTTGGCACACTGCCGTGACCGGCATATTCGGCTCGTCGCTGTAGGGAAGCGCACGCCGTACTGTGCGGAGGTACAGCAGTGTGCAGAGCAATCAGGTGTGGCAGACCGGCTCGTCATGCTGCACGATGTCCCGTTTGCCTTCCTGCCGGGCATCTATCGCGGAGCAGAGGTATTCGTCTATCCTTCGCGCTTCGAGGGCTTCGGTATCCCGATTGTCGAAGCCTTGGCTTCGGGTGTGCCGGTCGTTGCGGCCACGGGTTCGTGTCTGGAAGAAGCCGGAGGCCCTTCGTCCCTGTACACCGATCCCGACGATGTGGAAATGATGGCATCCATGCTGGACAGCATCCTCTCCGACAGCTCTCTCCGCGAGAAGATGATAGCCGACGGGCGTGCCTATATAGAGCGTTTCTCACCCGAAGCCGTAGCCCAATCCCTGATATGTGTGTATGACAAGGTCTTGCAGGAGAAAGACCTCCGGCACAAATAACATCTACTGCAACCGAGCAAAAAAGATGAAATGAAAAGAGAGCGTTGCACCGCTAACGGTCGTGCAACGCTCTCTTCTTGTTTTTTTCTCCTTGCCTTCTGACGAAAAGCAGAATAGGAAAGGGCCGGCGATGGGGGGTTATTTCTTCTTGCCCTGATTGGCTACTGCCTCCATCAGCTTTTTGATCTCTTCGGGATCGCCGAGGAAATAGTCCTTCACCAGACGGAGATTGTCGTCAAATTCAAAAACGTAAGGCACGGCTGTCGGGAGGTTCAGGCTGATGATGTCTTCGTCCGAAATGTTTTTCAGCACCTTGATGATACCGCGCAGACTGTTGCCGTGAGCCGCTACCAATACCTCGTCATGCTCCTTGAGTGTAGGGAATATGGTCTCGTTCCAATAGGGGAGGATACGATTTACCGTGTCGCAGAGAGCTTCTGTCAGTGGCAGGTCTTTCTCGCACACACCTTTGTAGCGCGGATCCATGAACGGAGAGCGCGGATCCTCTTTCTCCATAGGCGTGGGGGGGACGTCGTAGCTGCGACGCCAGATGAGTACCTGTTCGTCTCCGTACTTCTCGGCAGTCTCGGCCTTGTTGAGGCCTTGCAGCATGCCGTAGTGCTTCTCGTTCAGACGCCAGGTCTTCTCCACCGGTATCCAATCCAAGTCCATTACATCGAGGACACCGTTCAGGGTCTTGACGGCACGTTTGAGATAGGAAGTATAGGCTTTGGTAAACTGAAAGCCTTCTTTCTTCATGAGCTCGCCGGCTTTCTTGGCTTCTTCAATACCTTTTTCGGACAAATCCACATCTGTCCATCCCGTAAAGCGATTTTCCTTGTTCCACAAGCTTTCGCCGTGGCGAATCAATACTATTCTTTTCATAATTACACTGTAATCAAAGTCCGGTGCGAAAATAATGATTAAAGTTCAATGCCATGCCTATGGCAAGAACAACCGATACAAATAGAAGAAAAACGGCATCAAGGCGCAGAGTCATTCAGTCGATCAGGGAAAAATACGAGCCGAAAGTCGCCCGAACTGCGAACCAAAAGCTGAAAGGAAGTGGCGTGGGAATTTTTTCGTTCTCGCGCGGGAATTTTTTCTTTCCCGAACCAAAACGAAAAAGTTCCCGCGCCACGTTTTTGGGCGTGGAGAACCGACGATTTTACGAACGCGATGTGAGCAAAGTGTCGATGATGACCTCTGAGGCAGTAGCCCCTCGGGGAGGGAGCAAATAGTCCCGAATGAAGGCCCGACGCCTATCGGCTACGGGATCGGGCCTACGCTCTGCTATCTTTTGGAGAAACGAATCGATGTCTTCCGCAGAGTCTGCCATATCATGCAATGCGAAGGCCTCTTGGGCAGCTCGGTTGAGCCCGTGAGGAAGGCGTCCGTTTTTCCGCATAAAGAGAGCCGGACGCCCCACGATCTGATATTCCACGGTGAAAGCACTGCAATCATGTACGAGAGCCGAAGAGCGACAAAAGAGATCGACATAAGCTCCTTCGGTCAATTCGGCATGAGGCATATCTGCCCATTCCCGGTAGTACTGATCTGTTCGTTCGTGTCCCCACGATTCCGGAGCATAGAGTTTGGTCTTGAGTATCGGATGCGGCTTGAAAGCAAAGCGCAATCGGCCTTCGTACTTCCGTGCCAGTCGGAGGAAGGTATCCGCATAATCGAGGAAATTGGACAGGCTATATCCCCAAGGCTCTATCGAATGGTGCGGAGCGATGATTACGAGGGGTAGCTCCTCATTATTTTTTTCCGTTCGACTCCTCATTTCGGAGGAGAAAGCATCGAACAAAGGTGCTCCGCTGACCACTCCGTTGCATCCCCTCACGCGAGAGAGTCGCGAGTAGATGCGAAGGTCTTCTTCCGAAACCAAAAAGTAGTATCCCAGAAGATTGTGAAACAGGAGGTCGTACCAGTCAGGATATTCTTCGAGGGGATAGCCATAAAGGCTGTAGCAGGTGAGTATATCGGGGAAGGCCCTCTGGCGAAGGGGCGGTGGCAACTGGATGTCGTAAGGTGTGGTATAGAAAATGTAATCCGGTGCAAATTCAGCCCGAATGTCTCTCACCTCTCCATTGTCCCGACAAGCCGGCTGCGGATCGAAACCTTTGGCCTGAAAGTGAGCAAGCGTCTTTTGCAGGAGTTCGCCCTGTTCGCCGGCCGGCAGATTGTCCGCCGGACAAACGATGAGTACAGGCCGAACGCGCGGATGCCGGAGCATGGCAGCAAACAGGGCATCGTATTTCCACATGGAGTCGTACACGGCGAGGAATACGACATTGATGGTTTCTTTGCCGCATAGTTTCTTTTTTAGCTCGTCGTTGCGTCGCTGTGCTTCGCGAATGAGCCGGGGCTCTACCGTTAGGCGGCGCAGGCGTCGTTTTCCCTCTGTGATGATATACTGCATCCGTTTGGGAGCGAGGGCATAAAGGCGAGAAGAGAATCGACGTAGTAGGCTCATCGGCGACGGAGATATTTGTCTATGGCTCTATTGAACTCGGGAGACAGGCGCATGGCATAGACTGCCACAAGTGCCCCTACTCCGATGGGGATGGAACGAAGGGGTATATCGAGCCAGGGAGAATCGACATGAGGTATCAAGGCATTGGCACCAAAAAGGAGGGCGAAGAGAGCCAACAGACGGAAGAGGGCCGGAGAAAAGGGCGAAGCATGCAAGTTCCGGCTGATCATAAACTGCTGTACGCCATAGCTCAGCAGCGTGGTCAGGAGCGTGGCAATGGCCGCTCCGTTGATTCCCAAAACAGGGATCAGCCACAGATTGGTGAGCACGGCCAGAATGGTGACGAGGAAAGTATAGTAAAGATTCCAGTGATAATACTTGGAACAGCTCACGATCGGATTGCCGTAGTTCAGCGTGATTTCGATCATCTTAGCGATTCCCAAATAGAAAACGACATATTTGCCGGCGGCATAGAGGTGACCGTTCGGGAGGATGGAGAAGATGCTGTCGATATTGAACCAAATAAGCAAGAAGATAAGGCCACCGGAAAGAAGCTGATGCAGCGAGACGCGCTTGAAGAGTTCGTCGGCTTTGACCAGATCGTTCCGTTTCATGGCGTCGGCCATCAAGGGAGAAGAGACGCTGAGCAGGGATCTGGAGGGTATTTCCACCACGGCTACCATATAGAAAGCAATAGAGAAAATACCACCCGAATCCAATCCGCCCTTGTCCAGAGAGCTGACCATGAAGAGATCCAAGCGGCTGCTGAGCTTGCTGCCTATACTGGCTACGACATAGAAGAGGGTGTAGCGGAGAAAATTGCGCTTCAGCTCCGGTGTCAGAAAGCCCCGATTGTGACGGAGATTGACCTTGCCGATTCGCCGGATATAAGCCAACAGCAAGAGCATACATGCGGCATAGGCTGCAATAAATATGGCGATGAAAACTTCCAGACTGACCCATCGAAAAGCATAGAGCAGATAAACGACGATCAGCATCAGCCTGAGCACTACCTCGCGGATCAGCTTGGGCACGGCTATCCGCATCAGTTGTGTGGCGTAGAGTTCGAAGACAGACCAAAAGAGCATGAAGACGAACAAGGGGACGATACTATAGTAAAAGTCCACCAGTTCGGGGCTATTGCGACTGAACATGGTCACGAAGGGGCCTTTGGCCAGCAGCATCAAAAGGGTCATAAGTACTCCTCCGATAAGGGCTATCGCCATCATGTAGTAGAAGTAACCATTGTCTCGAACTCCATCGGGGGAGGCTTCTCCGCTCTCACTATGGAAGTAGGGGTAGAATCGGAAGGCAGAGGAGTTAAGCCCGAGGAGTGCAAAACTGCTGATCAGCGTAGCGGCTTCGACGATATTACGGGTCAGACCGACTTCCTTGGGGGTAAGAAATTCGGTGATAATAAGGAAAGTGGTCAGGAAGCCGATGAAAGCACCTGCATAGCTGACGAGGGTTCCTTTGATACTCTGGCGTTCGACAATCCCCATAGCTCGTCCCGTCCGAAATTACAAAGCCTGAGCAAGCAGCGTGGCCACAAGCATATAGATCATCATCCCGATGAGGTCATTCGTAATGGTGATAAAGGGGCCGGTGGCTATGGCCGGGTCTATCTTCAATCGATCCAGCAGCATCGGTACCATGGTGCCGAATATGCTGGCGAACAATACGACGGAAAAGAGGCTGATGGAGACGGCAGACATGACGAGGACGTCACCGAGGAAAAAGTAGTTGAACAGGAAGACGACAAGGCTGATGATAGAGGCATTGATCAGGGCTACGACGACTTCCTTGGCTATGAGACTCCAGAGTTTGGCCTGCTTCAGACTATTGTTTGCCAGCCCCTGTACCACGATGGCCGAAGACTGGATGCCCACATTGCCGCCTGTGCCGCCAATGAGCGGAATGAAGAGGGCCATCTTGGGATTGGCGGCAAAGAGGGAATCGAATCCTCCCAAGAGGATGGAGTTGGCCAATCCTCCCGCCATGCCGATGAGAAGCCACGGCAGGCGTGCTGCGGTCTGCATATAGACCTTATCCGATGCTTCTATATCTTGCGAAATACCCGATGCAAGCTGATAGTCGCGCTCGTGCTGTTCGCGAATTTCGTCGATCACATCGTCGATAGTGATCCGGCCTACCAAACGACCGATACTGTCCACTACCGGCAGAGCCACGAGGTCGTACTTCTCTATCTTCTCCGCGACTTCTTCGATCGGGTCATTGTCTTTGACGGAAATAGGCTCGGTCTTCATCACATACTTGATCTTGGAAGCGGAAGGGCTGGTGATCAGTTTCTTCAGCGGCAGCACTCCTTTGAGCCGTTCTTCATCGTCGATGACATAGACGTAGTATATCTCGTCCACATCCTCTGCCTGCATACGCATCTCTTCGATACACTTGGGCATACTCCAGTTCTCATTGACGATTATCATCTCGGTACCCATGAGGCTACCGGCTGTATCGTCTTCGTACTTGAGCAGATCGATAATATCTCCGGCCTGCTCTATATCGGTCACCTGACTGAGAATCTCGTCTTGCTGGTCTTCGTCCAGCTCACGAATCAGCTCGGCCGCATCGTCGGTCTCCATGTTGCCGACAAATTTTCCGGCGATGGTCTCGGAAGGAATCCTTTCGAGGACCTTGTTTCGCTCATCTTCATCCAGCTCCAAGAGTACGAGACCGGCCTTTTCTCCATCGAGCAGGAGGTAGAGGTAGACAGCCTCGTCCAGATCCAGCTCGTCATAGAGAGCCGCAATATCCTCGGGGTGGAGCTTGCTCATCAGGTCGAGAGCATCTGCATCGCGCTTTTGGTCGATGATCTCGCGAAGATTGTGAAGATATTCTTTCGTGAAGTCCATAAGAATTCGTTAATCAGGGGGGGTGAAAATGCTATTGCTGCAACAGGAGTGTAAGTGCGATGAAATCATCCGGAGACAACTGCTCCGGTCGCTTCGAGAAAACGGGTTCGTCGAAACGATCGAAACCGGCCGGCAAGATACCGCGAAGAGAGTTCCTAAGCGTTTTCCGACGCTGTCCGAAAGCTGTTTTCACCACTGTTTTCAAGGCTTTCTCGCTACATGGAAGTTCCTTGCGGTCATTGCGTGTCAGACGTATTACACCGCTCTGCACTTTGGGCGGGGGGTCGAAAACGGAAGCGTCTACGGTGAAGAGGTATTCGATATTGTACCAAAGCTGCAATAACACGCTCAATATGCCGTAATCTTTTTTCCCGGGAGGCGATGCAAGTCGCATAGCCACTTCGCGCTGCAGCATCCCCGAACAACAGGGAATCTGCTCGCGAACATCCAACAGGCGGAAGAAAATCTGGCTGGAGATATTGTAGGGATAATTGCCTATCAGGCAGTATTGTCGTCCTCCGGGGAACAGCTCCGACAAAGGATAGTGCAGAAAATCGCCCTCTATGATCCGATCGGAAAGTTCGGGAAACTCTTCTCGCAAATAGCTGACGGACTCACCGTCGATCTCTATGACGCGAACATCATGCCCCTTGCGAAGTAAGAACTGCGTAAGCACTCCCATACCCGGCCCGATCTCCAGTACAGGCAGTGCTTTATGCTCGGAAAGGGTGTCGGCTATTCGCTCTGCAATACTCAGATCGCGAAGGAAGTGTTGCCCCAGTGCCTTCTTGGCTTTTACTCGCATCATGAAATATAAATTCTTTATATTTGCGTTGTTTAGAAAATGCTAAGGTACGATATTTTGATTGTTATTTTAATGGGATCGTACTAAGGGTAATCTAAATAGCAAAATGATTTGTCAAGATAAGAGCAACTAAATGACTAATAATATAGGGCAAGAAATAATGCCCGCGGATAAGTCTGACAGATGGAAATCAGTAGCTAAGGTCATTATTCCTCTCGCCATAGGCGGTCTGCTCCTCTGGTTGGTGTATCGCAAAATGGATTTCTCCGCCATTGGCAAGATCGTCCGTGACGGTGTCAATTACTACATCATAGCTTTCTCTCTCTTGTTCGGATTGGCCGCCAACTGTATACGCGGCCTGCGCTGGCAACTCCTCATAGAGCCTTTGGCTTCTCCTCATCCACGGAAAATCAATGCCATTCTGACTACTTTAGGCAATTACACGGTCAATATGGCTCTGCCCCGTGCCGGAGAATTTTGGCGATGCGCGGAAGAAAGCCGCTACGAGAAGATACCTTTCCCCCAACTCCTCGGTACGCTTTTTATGGACAGAATCATGGACTTGGTGATGGTCGGACTTATCACATTGAGTATCATGATGGGCTTTCAAGGGTTTTTCTCCGCTTTTTTCGCTCGCAATCCACAACTGTCACAAGGCTTTTTTACCATTTTCAGTTCCATCTGGCTATACGTTGCTGTTGTAGGTATCGGGCTACTTTTCTTCTTGCTCTATAAATACCTCTCACACGTAGGCCCCATTCGCAAAGTAGCAGCACTCATCGGTAGGATACTGGAGGGGCTTCGGTCTATCTGGCATATGGAGCACAAGTGGCTCTTCATCTTATATTCCATCCTCTTGTGGGTAGGATATTTCTTTTACTTCTACACCACATTCTTTGCTTTCGACTTTACACGATCGTTGGGGATGGGAGTGGGGTTGATCAGCTTCGCCATGAGCAGCATAGCCGTAGCCGTACCCGTACAGGGGGGCGTAGGGCCGTGGCACTTCATGGTTATTGCTACTCTTGTGGCTTTCGGCGTGACGAAAGAAGATGCCGGAGCATTTGCCTTGGTGGTACACACGACTCAAACCGTTTGGACTACGGCCGTCGGGTTCGTGGCTATCGGTTTGCTTCCTTTTGTCAATAAGAAATACAATCGCATAAAACAGTCAAACAATTAACAACAATCATCCAAAACACTTTTCACAGTTATGTCAACAGAGATCAAAACCCTCAAACCACAAGCCGTCTGGGAGTACTTCTACGACCTGACACAAATACCCCGACCTACCGGACAGATGGACGAGGTGACCAAGTACGTATTCGACTTCGGTAAGAGGCTTGGTTTGGAGACCGAGCAGGACGAGGTGGGCAATGTCATCATTCGCAAGCCGGCCACACCGGGCATGGAAAACAAACCGATCGTGACCCTCCAATCGCACTTGGATATGGTGCCTCAAAAGAATTCGGACATCGATCATGATTTCACCAAAGACCCCATCGATGCATATATCGACGGAGAGTGGGTGAAAGCTCGAGGCACTACTCTGGGAGCCGATAACGGTATCGGAGTGGCTTATGCCATGGCGGCTATGGCAGACCCAACGCTCAAACATGGTCCGCTGGAAGCTCTTTTCACTATTAACGAAGAAGTGGGAATGGACGGTGCCAATGGTCTCAAGCCCGGGTTCTCTCGTGGTGACATCCTGCTCAATATAGATTCGGAGGAAGAAGGCAAGCTCTTCGTAGGCTGTGCGGGAGGTATTGATGTCAATGTCACGCTCGAATATAAGGAGGAAGAGCTGGTTTCGGACGAAGAAATAGGCGTAAAGATATCTTTGACAGGACTCAAAGGCGGACATTCGGGTGTCGATATTCACCTCGGACGTGCCAATGCCAATAAACTGATGTTCAGATTCTTGAAAGAGGCTGTAGGATTCTATGGTGCTCGCTTGGCATGGGTAGAGGGAGGATCGCTCCGCAATGCTATTCCGCGCGAAGCGTTTGCCGTTATCACCATTCAGGAAGAAGAGGCCGAAGCTGTCTGGGAACTGGTATCCGACTATCAGGATTTGTTCCGTAAGGAATTCAGCGGCATAGAGAAAAACATCAAGTTCGAGGCAAGTCGTATCGAATGTCCCCGAATGATTATTCCCGAAGAGATCCAAGACTGTCTGATCAATGCCGTGGAAGCCTGCGTCAATGGCCCGCAGTCCATGCTCCAAGACTTCCCCGGTACGGTAGAGTCATCATCCAATCTGGCGTTGATCACGGCTAAGGAAGGGGCAATCTCCGTACGTTTCCTGGTGCGTAGCTCTTCCGAATCGCGCAAGATGTGGGTAGCATCGGCCATCGAGAGCGTTTTCTCATTGGCAGGAGCACGAGTGGAATTCGACGCCTCGTACAACGGCTGGCAACCTAATATCCAGTCGCACATTCTCGAAGTGATGAGCAAAGTCTTCGAAGAGTATTACGGCCAAAAGCCCGAAGTACAGGTGATGCATGCCGGTCTGGAATGCGGTATCATCCAAGGCGTAATGCCGGATATGGACATGATCTCGGTAGGTCCCGAACTCCAATCGCCGCACTCTCCGGACGAAAGGATTCATATCGAATCCGTAGCTCGCACATGGGAAGTACTGGTAAAAGTACTGGAGCGAGTGTAAGGAGTAGAAGTCGAGTTCGGAGGTATCTGCTATCGTTTTTAGAGATAGGTCTTACGAATTAAAGAGGTGAAACAGAACAATCGGAATCATAATCAAAACAATAACGAAACAGAGATGAAAGCATTTGTATTCCCCGGTCAGGGAGCACAGTTTGTAGGAATGGGAAAAGACCTGTACGAACAGAACCCCGAGGCCAAAGCATATTTTGAAAAAGCCAATGAGATATTAGGCTTTCGCATTACGGACATCCTCTTCAACGGCACGGCAGAGGAGCTGAAACAAACCAAAGTGACCCAGCCGGCGATCTTCCTCCACTCGGTGATTCTGGCCAAGACGATGGGCGAAGACTTCTGTCCCGATATGGTGGCAGGCCACTCGCTCGGAGAGTTTTCGGCATTGGTTGCAGCAGGTGCCATGACCTTCGAAGATGGTCTTCGTCTCGTATCGAAACGTGCCATGGCCATGCAGAAAGCATGCGAAGTACGCCCCTCGACTATGGCGGCTGTACTGGGTCTGCCTGATGAAAAGGTGGAAGAAATCTGTGCCCAAGTGACCGATGAAGTTGTCGTACCGGCCAACTACAACTGCCCGGGACAGATCGTTATATCCGGTTCGGTAGAAGGAGTGGACAGAGCTTGCGAACTGCTCAAGGAAGCCGGAGCCAAGCGTGCTCTTAAGCTCGCTGTCGGTGGAGCATTCCATTCCCCTCTGATGGAACCGGCTCGTGAAGAGCTGGCAAAAGCCATCGAAGAGACTACGATCAGTCAGCCGATCTGCCCCATCTATCAGAACGTAACGGCTTCTGCCGTCACCGATCCGGCAGAGATTAAAAAGAACCTGATAGCACAGCTGACGGCACCGGTTCGCTGGACACAGAGTGTGCTGAATATGACAGCCGATGGTGCCGACCACTTTATGGAGTTAGGACCCGGAAATGTATTGCAGGGTTTGGTGAAGAAAATTGCTCCTGAAGCGACAACGGAAGGACGTCAGTAATCAGGTCTTAAGACCCTCTAAGAGAAACGGTGTGCCGAGATCGCCCAAACAGCGACTCCGGCACACCGCTTTTTTTATTGCTTGCAGGCTTATACGACTACCTTTTTCTCCGGAGGCTTCTTGTCATACGTCTTGGAGAAGATAGACGGTTCGGGTCTGTTCGGAAGAGGGAGGCGGCGGATTATTTCCTCCTGCGGGACTTTCGCTTGGCACTGTACTTGCTCTTTTTCTTGGTGCCGGAAGCCGAACTTTTAGTGATTTGCAGCCTCTGACCGGGCTTGACGGAGGAGGACTTCAAGCCGTTTGCCCTCTTAATGGCTGCTACCGTAGTGCCATAACGTTTGGCGATGGACAAGAGCGTCTCACCTTGCTTGACATTATGGAAGATGGCGGTTCGTCCCGATCCTCCCGAGTGTTGTCCGCCTTGCTCAGGGAAATCCGATACCGAAGCCTCCAAGTCGGGGGAATAAAGCGAATCGCGAACCTTGTCCAATTTCTTGATGGAAGCGACGGGAAGGCGTAGTCGGCACAGCTGGGTATTACCGGGGATGATCCCCCTTTTGTATTGAGGGTTGAGCAGTTGCAATTCGTCGTTGCTCACACCGGACAATAGACGAATGCGATCGAAAGATACTTGTCGGGACAGCATGATCGTATCCGTAGCCAAAGGAACGCCTGTCTCTCCGGCACAGATCTCATGTTCGATATGGTAGTGCATGGCATAGTATGCACCGATGAAGAGCGGGATGTAGTTCCGCGTTTCGCGAGGAAGGTAGGGATAGATCTCCCAGAAGTCGGTCTTGCCACCGGACATTCGGATGGCTTTGTTCACATTGCCGAGTCCGCAGTTATAAGCCGCGATGCAGAGGAGCCAGTCGCGATAGAGGTCGTACATGTCCTTGAAGTAGCGGCATGCAGCCTCTGTACTTTTCTGCAGATCCAGCCGTTCGTCGACGAGGCTGTTTATAGTGAGTCCGTATATCTTGCCCGTAGCCAGCATGAACTGCCAGATACCGGCTGCTCCGGCCGGCGATACTGCCGTAGGGTTGAGAGCCGACTCCACGATGGTCAGGTACTTCAGCTCGATCGGGAGGTTATGACGGTCGAGTGTCTCTTCGATCTGAGGGAAATACAGGTCGGCCAGCGAGAGCATATAGCGGACAAGGCGACGACGTTCCTCGGTGTAGAGCTTGATGCACTGCTTGACGGCAGGGTTGAATTGTATGGGTACAGCCGATGGCAGGGCGGAAAGCCGCCGGATGTATACGGAGTCCGATGTATAAGGACCCGTATCGGAATTGACGCACGGACGCTCGCCACGTTTTGTCTTGGTGGAATATCCTTTATGCCAAGTGCGGAGGAGTCTCTCCAAATCCTTGTCCAAGGAAGAAGAGGGTAGGAGGCGACGGGCTGCATCGCGAAGCTCTTGGGTAGAGTCCGCCGGGGTGTAACGACCTATGGCATAAGACGATCGGACCGGCAGAAAGGCCAGAAAGGCAATGAGGGCGGGGAGGAGACAGTATTTCATCCGGAGCATAAGGAGAGGTCAAAAAGTGAAACCGCAGCTAACTCCATAACGGAAAAAGCCGGACTTATCGTCTGTGCCCACCATCGGACTGAAATGAAAAGAGAGGTCGGGAGAGATGTTGAAATCGAACAATTCGGCATCCACATAGGCATCCAACATCGTCAGGAAGTAGACGCCGAGGGTAATGATGATACTCAAATCCCTGTTGCGACGGTAGTACTCCGTGCCGCGCTTGAGACGAGCTTTGAGCTGCTCGCTATTGACATAATCGGCAGGATCGGCTCCGTAGGGGAGGAAGTTGTGCCAGGCCGTTTGCGACGGATCGCCGCCCATGAAGTCGGCATAGGCTTTGCGATACTCGGTGTACGTCTTGTTGTTCCACAGGATGGCATAAGTGCATCCGGTGAATGCGCCCCATACGATCGGCAGCTTCCAGTACTTGCGATTGTAGATCTGACCCGACCCCGGCAGGATGGCCGAGTAGAGGAGTGCACGGGTGGAACTGGGTTTCCACGCCTTGGCTGTCCGGAGGTCTCGGGGGGATGCTGTAGAGGCCGGCGGGGAAAGCGTCTGCACTCGGAGCGTATCGGGGAGCTTCGTGGCCGCGGTATCGGCCGCACTCGCCGCCGGCCGCCCGATACTGTCGGGGACGACGCTCTGTGCCGCTGCCTGAGAAAGACAAAGGCAGAGGAACAAAACGACAATTCTCCAACGACTTCCGGACATGACGGCTACGGTGTGAGGATTAGCGGATGCGCTCGAGCAGGGCCATGATTCGCTCCAGCTCTTCTTCCGATGCGAAGGGAATGGTCAGCTTGCCTTTGCCCTTGGCGTCGCAGTCGAGCTTGACTTTCGTCCGGAAGAATCGGGACAACTGCCCCGTGAGCAGGCGGTATTCTTCCGGCAGAGACTGCTTGGTTTTCTTCTGCTTGGCGGGCGAATCGGCACCTTCTTCGCGGTAGTGCGCCGCCAGACTTTCGACGGCACGTACACTCAGTCCCTGCCTGATGATCTCGGCATAGAGGGCAAGCTGATGCTCGGGATCGGGGATACTGAGCAAGGCGCGGGCATGCCCCATATCTATTTTCTTCTGGGTCAGACCTATCTGTATCTCGCCCGGGAGCTTGAGGAGGCGCAGGTAGTTGCTGATCGTGGTGCGCTTCTTGCCCACTCGGGTGCTGAGTTCCTCCTGTGTGAGGTCGTACGTCTCTATGAGCTTCTGGTAGGCCAGAGAGATTTCGATGGCGTTGAGGTCTTCGCGCTGGATGTTTTCGATCAGTGCCATCTCCATCACATGTTCGTCCTCTTCCGTCTTGATGTATGCCGGCAGGGTGGTCATACCGGCCATTCGGGCCGCACGCCAGCGGCGTTCTCCGGAGATGATCATATAGTCGCCGGCGGACTTCTTCAGTAGTGTGATGGGCTGTACCAATCCTATCGAACGGAGCGAAGCGGCCAGTTCTTTCAGGGACTCCTCCTCGAAAGTCCGGCGCGGTTGATCGGGATTGGGGTATATATCGCTGATGGCCACTTCGCTGATGGAAGAAGACCCTATGACCTCCGCATCGAGGAGGGAGTCCAGGCCACGACCGAGCGTTTTCTTCGTATGCTTCATATGAGAGTCAGGCTCCTTTCTGTTTGTGCTTTTTGATCAGCTCGGCCGCCAGCTGCATATGATTGACCGCTCCGCGGCTATCGGCATCGTAGAGCAGTGCCGGAATACCGTGGCTGGGGGCCTCGCTTAGTTTGATGTTGCGCTGGATGACCGTATCGAAGACCAGCTCGCGGAAGTGCTTCTTGACCTCTTCGTATATCTGATTGGCCAGTCGCAGGCGGCTGTCGTACATGGTCAGCAGGAAACCCTCTATCTCCAGTGTGGGATTGAGCTTGCTTTTGATGATACGGATCGTATTGAGCAGCTTGCTGATCCCTTCGAGAGCGAAGTATTCGCACTGCACGGGGATGATGACGGAATGCGCCGCCACGAGGGCGTTGACCGTGATAAGGCCCAGCGAGGGGGAGCAGTCGATGAGGACGTAGTCGTACCGATCGGCTATGCCGCGCAGCAGACGGCGCATCACTTTCTCGCGCTCCGGCAGGTTGAGCATCTCGATCTCTGCACCGACCAGATCGATATGCGAAGGGATAATGTCCAGCCCCTCCACGGGAGTCGGTTGCACAGCTTCGGCCACCGGCAGATTGCACACGAGACATTCGTATACGGTGTTCTGCAGGGAGGCGATGTCCACGCCCAATCCGGAGGAAGCATTGGCTTGCGGATCGGCGTCGACCACCAATACTTTCTTCTCCAAGGTGGCGAGCGAAGCTGCCAGATTGATAGTCGTTGTAGTCTTGCCTACACCGCCTTTCTGATTGGCCAGAGCGATTATTTTACCCATATTTCAAGAATATCAATGCGCCAAAACTACGTATTTTCGATCTACTAACGTGGCACAGACGTGGAACATTGTATTACAACTGTTGAAAACTCCTCTATATTGTTGATAAAGGCTACACTATATATATAGTAGGGAAACGCCCCACGGGAAGGAACGCCCCGGCTCCTTGTCGGAGGGGAAGGGACGGACGCCATCCCCCCTCTCGCCATGACGGTCAGCCACGAAGGAAACGCTCCGTAAGGCCGGAGAAAGCGTCGATCCGCCGATCCCGGAAGAACGGCCACCAGCGGCGCACCTGCTCGGTCCGGGAGGGATCTATATCCACTACCTCCACTGCCTCTTCCGTTGCGCTCAGCTCGGCCAGCAGTTCGCCCTGCGGTCCGGCTACGAATCCGGAGCCCCAGAACGTGATGCCACCGGTGCGGCCTGAAGGATCTGCCTCGTGGCCGACCCTGTTCACCGCCACCACGGGAATACCGTTGGCCACGGCATGTCCGCGCTGTACGATCTGCCACGCCTGACGTTGGCGGAGCTGCTCGGCAGGCAGGTCCGTACTCTCGGTACCGATGGCCGTGGGGTAAATGAGTATATCGGCGCCCTGCATGGCCATCAGTCGCGCCGCTTCGGGATACCACTGATCCCAGCAAACCAGTACGCCGAGGCATCCGACGGACGTCGGGATGGGGGTAAAGCCCAAGTCGCCGGGCGTGAAATAGAACTTTTCGTAATAGGCAGGGTCATCGGGGATGTGCATCTTGCGATACTTCCCTGCGATAGTGCCGTCCCGCTCCAGCACGACGGCCGTATTGTGGTAAAGCCCGGGAGCGCGCTTCTCGAAGAGGGAGAGCACCAGCACGATGCCGGCTTCGCAGGCGATGGTGCCGAAGAAATCGGTACTCGGTCCCGGGATGGTCTCTGCCCGGTCGAACACCTGCACGTCTTCCGTCTGGCAGAAATAAAGCCCGTTGTGCAGTTCCGGGAGTACGACCAGCTCGGCACCGCGTCGGGCGGCTTCGCGGATCTTCGCTGCCAGCCGCTCCCGGTTCGAGCGGACGTCCGCCGTGTTGGCTTGCTGAATGAGTGCTACTTTCATAGTTCTTTGCTGTGGAATTAGCGTATGAATCCTTGGGGGTACTGCATCGTGACGCAGTGGAGACTGCCATGCTGCTTGACGAGCGGACGGCAGTCGATGCCGATGACTTCTCTATCGGGAAACAGCCCCTGCATCACCGAGAGGGCGACGGCATCGAGGTGCGAATCGTAGGTGGGCACGAGTACTGCCCCGTTGATGATGAGGAAGTTGGCATAGGTGGCGGGCAGCCTGTCCGCTCCGTCGTACAGAGCTTCCGCCATGGGCAGCGGCACGAGCCGGTACGGCTGTCCGTCCGGGCGGCGCAGTTCCTTCAGCTCCTGCTCCATGGCCGTGAGGTCGGAGTAGTGCTCGTCCGAGGGATCTTCCGAGCGGACATAGACGATGGTACGGGTATCGACGAACCGCGCCAACGTGTCGATGTGCCCGTCGGTGTCGTCGCCGGCCAAGGCTCCGTGGCGGAGCGAGAGTACACGGCTGACGCCGAGGCTCTCTTTCAGCGTGTCGATAATGGCCGTGCGGCTCAGGCCGGCGTTGCGGTTCGGCTCGAAGAGGCAGCTGTCCGTGGTCAGCAAAGTACCTTCGCCATCCGTCTCCAGTGCTCCTCCTTCGAGGACGAAGGCGAGGCGATTGTCCAGGGTAACTCCTTCGGCGAACAGGCCCAGGGCGTGGAGCCGTCTCGTGATGAGGTTGTCGTGATGGGCGGCAAACTTCATGCCCCAGCCGTTGAAGGCGAAGTCGGCTATCATCGGACGGCCGTCGGCGAGGAGGGAAATGCCTCCGTGGTCGCGCGCCCATGTGTCGTTCGAGGGCAGCTCGAAGCAGTAGAGCCGGTGGTGCAGCTCGGGAGGCAGCAGGCCGAACACCCGCTTGCGATCGGGGCAAACGACTATCAGCCGCTCGTGGCGGAGTATGGCGGTGGCTATGCGGACGAAGCAGGTTTCCACCTCGTCGAGCATATACGCCCAGTCGGTTCGGTCGTGAGGCCAGGTCAATTGTACGGCCTCTTGCGGTGCCCATTCGGGCAGGAATAGTCTCTTTGTCATCTCTCTTATCTTCTGCCAAAAGGTCGGGTCTGTCAAAACGTCTAGACCTTTCGCGAAAAACGTCTAGACGTTTTTTCGGGTACGTCCGTCCGTTCCATTCGCAAGGGCTTGTCGTACCCCTCGGAAGCTCTGTCTGTTCCGCCCCCTTGTGTCTTGTCCCGGGGCGTGCGGCGAGCGGCACCCTGCCAAACAAAACGTCTTTGCCCTCAAGCCTCGGCTCAAAGACAAAGACGTTTGTCGATCCCCGTATCTCCTGCAAGGGATATGGAAGGGGTCGGTCCTCCTTATTGTGCCTGCCCCTCCTCGGGAGTGGCCTCTCCGGTCGCGGGCCGGGCAGATTCCGTAGCAGCGGCATCTCCACCGAAGTTGATCACTGCAGAGTTCTTTTCTTCCTTCACCTTCTTGTCCAGGGTTTCCTTCAGGACGTTTTGGCTCTCATCGACCTTTCCCGTGTGGAGGAAGTGAGTAGAAACGATGGCCAGAACGGCAATGATACCGGCCGACCACCAAGTGGCCTTCTCGAGGAAATCGGTAGTCTTGCGGACGCCCATGATCTGATTGCTGGATGCGAAGCCGGCTGCCAGGCCGCCCCCTTTGGAGTTCTGTACCACTACGACCAGAATAAGGAAGAGCGATATGAGCAGGATGAGAATAGTCAGTACGATGTACATCTTTATATTTTGTTTTTGTCGTTAATAATCAACTTTTCTAAGAATCGAATTTGATCCGCAAAGTAAAGGTTTTTTTCCGGATAATTCAAACTGATGGTCTTTATTATCCTCAGTGCCTTATCGTAGCGTCCCTGCTTGATGTATATACGTGCGAGGGTCTCGGTGAAGAGCCCTTCGTCCAGCTCGTCCGCCGGGGCGATCGGGGCCGGATCTTTCGCTGCCGGAGGTGCGCTCTCGGCCGGTGTGCCGGCTGCCTGCACGGACAAGACCGGCATGCTGCGGGACGGTTCGGCCTGATCGGCCGGTGACGTGGCGGCGAAGTAGTCCGAAGCCGAGGGGATACCGCTCGCTCCTCCGTAAGAAATCTCCGAAGGCAGGTCGGCTCCGCTTCGGGTCATTTCGTCGAGGAAGTCATCGATGAGCGAGAAGGCGTCCGGCTCCTTTTCGGCCGAGGCGGGTTGCAGCTGCTCCGGATGCGTATATTGCTCCACGAGCAGGTACAGCTTGCGCCTGTCCGGCAGATAGGGTGCCAGCCGGCGCAGCTCCGAAGCATAGCGCACGTCCTGCACCACATACATATTATATAGGTATAGGAAGACGAAGGTGGAGCAGTAGGGATAGGCCTCGTACAGGGCTTTCATCTCGGGCAGCGTGTCAGCCGAAAGCCGCGAGGGGCGCTCCATGTAGGCGTACAGATCGTTAGTCGTCATGGTGGGGGAGGATTACCAGTTCTCTACCGTAGCGTTATACACCTGCTTCACCAAGTCGTCGACCATATTGGCCAGCAGGGCGTCTTGTACGTCCACCAGCTGCTCGCTGCTGTCGAAGTCCGTGGAAGACGTAAAGTCCCGATCGAAGTTCTGCTCGGGGAGGGCCTTGTTCTCGTAGTGCACCTGTATGGATAAGGTTACCTTGGTGCGTGCGGCCAGATCGTTGTCCTGTACGGCGAGGGGAGCGAAGTCGTAATTAGTGATGACCACCTCGATGATCATGTCGGCATCGTTGGTTCGTGCCATTTCGAGCTTGGTACGGCGCGTAAAATGGTTTTGGAGGGCTTCGGTCATAGTCTGCGCCAACGGGGGATATACGCGGGTGGCCTGATTGGTCACATCCGGCATATAAAGTGTTTTGATGCGGCTATAGTCCAGAGCTCCTCCGTTGAAGCTGTAGGAGATGCTGCATGCCGAGCAGGTCAGCAGGACGATAAGCACCGTCGCAAGAGCGGAAAGGCTGTATCGCCCGAGGGTTCTATTCCAGTCCATACTCCTTGATTTTACGGTATAGTGTCCGCTCCGAAATCTTCAGTTCCTCGGCTGTCTGCTTGCGCCTTCCGCCATGGCGTTCCAATGCAAGGGAAATCATTTTCTTCTCTACCTCCTCCAGCGAAACCGGATCCTCGGTGTATTCGCTGGCTTCCTGTATCGGCTCCACGGGTTCTGCCGCGTTCGCGATGGGGGCCTTGTGCGTGCTGACGCCCCACTTCGGATCTGCGGTGCGCTTGTCGTCGTTGCCCCAGACGTCCGACCCTACAGGCCATGAGGGCTGTTCGTGGTGCGCCAGGCGGTTCATCATCCCCTTCAAATCGGCTATCTCTTTCTTCATATCGTATAGCACCTGGTAGATGATTTCGCGCTCGTAATGGGGGATTTGTTTGTCCGCTTCGGTCGTTTCGTTCCGTCGGATCACGACGGGGTGGAGGTCTTGCATCCCCTCTGCGTCCAGGTAGCGAGTGATGGTCTCTGCCGATACCGTCCGCTCCTCCTCCAGGATGCTCAGCCTGTCGGTTATATTGCGCAGCTCTCGCACATTGCCGGGCCAGCGGTAACGCATTAATATGGTACGGGCTTCGTCCGACAGGCGCAGCGGAGGCATCCGATACTTCTCGGCGCTGTCGGCGGCGAATCGGCGGAAAAGCAAGGGCACGTCGTCCGGTCGCATACGCAGCGCAGGCACCTCGATCGGTACCGTATTGAGCCGGAAGAAGAGGTCTTCCCGGAACTTCCCGTTCGCTACCGCCTCCTTGAGGTTTACATTCGTCGCCGCTACGATACGGACATCCGTCTTCTGCGACTGGCTGGCTCCTACGGGGATGAACTCGCCCGTCTCCAGCACCCTCAGCAGCCTCGCCTGCGTGGGCAAAGGCAGTTCGCCCACTTCGTCCAGAAAGATCGTGCCGCCGGATGCTTCTTCGAAGTACCCCTTGCGATCCGATACGGCTCCGGTAAAGGAACCTTTGCGGTGTCCGAACAGCTCGGAATCGATGGTTCCTTCGGGGATGGCTCCGCAATTGACTGCAATGTAGCTATGATGTTTCCGGGCGCTGTAGTAGTGGATTATCTGTGGGAAGAACTCTTTCCCCGAACCGCTCTCCCCCGTCACGAGGACGGACATGTCGGTAGGAGCCACCTGTGCTGCCACTCGTATGGCATGTTCCATCAGCGGACTGCTACCGATGATGCCGAAACGCTGTTTGATCTGTTGTACATCTATATTGGTGCTCATGGCCACAAAATTAGAAAAACCCCAACGCTACTGCCGTTCTTTCGCCATTCCTATCCGGAACTGAAGAGCCAAAGCTCTTCTCAACGAAGCCGTATCGGCCGCATCTATCCCGTACTTCTCCGGTAAAGGAAGTACCAGCTCCGTACCCAAAGGAATGTTGTTGGGATCTGCGATTTTCTCTTTGTTCTCTTCATATATATAGACCCAGAATACGCGGTCGCCATACTTCTCCAAGGCGATACGGGCTAAAATGTCCCCTTTGCGGATAACGATCCGGCCGAGATCCGTCGCGGCAGGTACGGTCTTTACCGCATCGACCGTCTTGGCGATCGTATCCACGGGTGAAGACATCCGGCCGGAAGGTTCTTGTCGGGCCGGCTCTTTTGTCGAGAGGACAGGCATCCGATACAGTAGCAAGTATGCCGCAGCAGCACCCAGTATCAGGACTGCTAAGAAGACAATAGCGGCCGTCCTCGCTCTCTTTCGCCTCCTTGCTTTCTTCTCTGCCGGCTCTTCGACCGGGACGAAAGGCTCCTCCGCTACCGGCTGTGATACCTCTTCCGTATCGGGAAGCGGCTCCTCCGTCAAGGCTTTCTCCTCGGCAGGTGTAGGAAGTATATCATCTTCCGTCTGTACCGATGTATCGGTATCGCTTTCGGCAGGGACGGGGATCTCTTGAGGCTCTGCGACTTCCTCTTGGCTTTCTTCGCGCAATGAAACGAACGAAACCCCTTCTTCGACAAGCGGTTGGGTAATGGTATCGGGTATCTCTCCGGTCGGCAACAAATCGACTTGGGGGAACATGGAGAAAGGTCTGTTGAGCAACTCCGACAACTCTCCTTCCGCGATGAAGCGGTATCCTGTCAGAGCGTCGCCTTCTTTCACCGGCTCGAAGCGTCCGAACTGCGACCAGGATACGGGGTGTCCTCTTCGGAGAAGCTCCGAAAGCAGTTCGGGGATAGCCTTCCACCAGCGCATCACGACTTCCTCCGTGTAAGGCACCAAGTCTATAAGAGCATGAGGGATCGTCTCTCGGATGGCCGAGGCATTCGAAGACGTCAGCCGGAGTTCTATCCTCGGCGGTACCAGCACACGTGAGCCGTCCGGACGGATTCCTACATATTCATCCGCTTTTACAGCCTGCCACAAGCCGATACCATCTTGCCGTACAGCGTCTCCTTTGGTGAGGAACTGCCCCATCAAACGACAGTAATGAGACCATAGTTCGTTCGAGGTCGATACATCGACACCTGAAGCCGTAGCCAACTGTGCAATCCAAAGTTCCTGTTGTATCATCCGGTTCTGCTTTTGGTTTCGGTAGGAAGGGTGTTATCAGTCCACTATACGTGCATAGAGATCGAAAGGCTCTGCACCGGTCACTTCCGCCATATAAAACCGCCCGGGTTTCAACTCTTGACCGGAGACGAACGGGATCAGTACCTCGGGATCGACCTCAGGCGAGTCGTATTCCGTACGCCCCACATAGAAGCCATCTTCCGCACGGTCTATGACCACACGCAGGCGGCTGCCGATCTTCGCCTCGTTATGAGCGGCGGATATATGTTCCTGCACGGCCATCAGTTCGCCAAGACGTTCCTGTTTGACGGATTCGGGTATATCGTCTTGATAGTTCTTGTCGCAGTAGGTGCCGCTCTCGTGCGAATAGGTGAATGCTCCCAACCGTTCGAACCGGATGTCACGCACGAACTGCAGCAACTCCTCGAAGTCTCTCTCCGTCTCGCCCGGGTGACCGGTCATGAGCGTAGTACGCAGATGGATGCCGGGTACTTCCGTTCGGATCCTTTCGATCAGTTCGTAGGTCTCCGCCTTGGTAATGCGCCTGCGCATCTGTCTGAGCATCGGATCGCTAATGTGCTGCAAAGCCATATCGAGGTATTTGCAGACGTTAGGCCGCTCACGCATCACAGGCAAGAGATCCAGAGGAAACTGTGCCGGATAAGCATAATGCAGTCGAAGCCACTCGACCCCTTTGATGTCGGACAAACGTGCTGTCAGTTCTGCCAGACGGTTAGCTCCGTACAGGTCGAGGCCGTAGAAAGTAAGATCCTGAGCGATCAGTTGGAACTCCCGAGTCCCATGCTTTACGAGCATCCGTACCTCTTCGACCAAGTCCTCCATCGGGCGCGACCGATGCCGGCCCGTGATAATCGGTATGGCGCAGTACGAACAGCTGCGATCGCAGCCCTCGGATATTTTCAGATAGGCATAATGCCGCGGAGTGGTCAGTTTGCGCCTGTTCTCTGCCTCGGCATAATAAGACTTCCCCAAATGAGAAATGAGTTGCTTCCAGTCGAATTTGCCATAGTAAGCATCCACTTCGGGTATCTCCTTCTTCAGGTCTTCCCGGAACCGCTCGCTCAAGCAGCCCATTACGTACAGGCTGCCGATACGTCCGGCCTTCTTCGCCTCCACCATCTCCAGAATGGTATTGACAGACTCCTCCTGTGCATCGCCTATGAATCCGCAGGTATTCACCACCACGATCTCGCCGCATACCGAAGCCGGATCGTGATGCACGGTATAGCCGTTGGACAGGAACTGGCGCATCAGCACCTCGCTGTCCACCAGATTCTTGGAGCACCCAAGCGTAATGACGTCTACTCTGTTTCTTCTCATTCGCCAAAGAGAGAGTCCACGAATTCCTTCTTACGGAAGATCTGCAGGTCGTCTATGCCCTCACCCAAGCCAATGTACTTCACCGGTATCTTGAACTGATCGGATATGCCGATCACCACACCTCCCTTAGCCGTCCCGTCGAGCTTGGTTACGGCGAGGGCATTCACTTCAGTCGCTGCAGTAAACTGCCTTGCCTGTTCGAAAGCATTCTGACCGGTGGATCCGTCCAATACCAATAAAATCTCATGCGGAGCGTCGGGCACTACCTTCTGCATCACACGCTTGATCTTCGTCAGCTCGTTCATCAGATTGACCTTATTGTGCAGACGTCCGGCTGTATCGATGATCACGACATCGACGCCGTTAGCCACGGCCGAACTGACTGTGTCATAAGCCACCGAAGCCGGATCGCTACCCATCTGCTGCTTGATGATAGGCACTCCTACTCGCTCGGACCAGATCTCCAACTGCTCTACGGCCGCAGCACGGAAGGTATCGGCAGCCCCGAGCACGACGCTCTTGCCTGCCTGACGAAAGCGATGTGCCAGTTTGCCGATGGTAGTGGTCTTGCCTACGCCGTTTACGCCCACTACCATGATTACATAAGGTTTGGTACCGGAGGGTAGGTCGAAGCTGTCGCCATCGGCCGATCCGTTCTCCGTGAGCAGCGAGGCGATCTCTTGACGGAGGATAGTCGTCAGCTCGGAGGTGGAAACATATTTGTCGCGAGCCACTCGTTCCTCTATACGCTTGATGATCTTCAATGTGGTATCGACACCCACATCCGAAGTCACCAGCACGTTTTCCAATTCGTCCAAGACCTCATCGTCCACTTTGCTCTTACCGGCTACGGCACGGGTGATCTTGGCGAATACGTTTTCTTTGGTCTTGGACAGGCCTTCGTCCAAAGTCTCTTTTTTCTTCTTCGAGAATAATCCGAATAATCCCATATCGTATATACTGTTATATCTCTTCCTTAGTTCATTCTGTTCTTGTAATCCTCATAATCGAACCGGCGCAACACCTCTTTCTTCCCGTCGGTGCGCAGCAGTACGATGTCCGGATGGCGTACACCGTTGAACATGGTCGTCTTCACCGTCGTGTAGTGGAGCATGTCCTCGAATATCAGTTCATCGCCCACCTGCAACGGCCGATCGAAACTCCAGTCACCGATGAAGTCGCCGCTCAGACAGCTGCATCCGCCTATCCTGTATGTGGGCAGGCCGGGTACCGGCTCCTGATGTGCTCCACGAATGACGGGTTTGTAAGGCATCTCCAGACAGTCCGGCATGTGACAGGTGAAGGACACATCCACGATAGCAGTGGCAATGCCCTGATGCTCTACGATGTCCACCACCGTGCTCTTGAGGAACCCCGTCTGCCAGCCGAAAGCACTGCCCGGCTCCATGATAAGATGCAGATGGGGATGGCGGCGGGAGAAGTCGTTCAGCACCTGCACGAGGTGCTCAACGTCATAGTCCCGACGGGTCATCAGGTGGCCGCCGCCCATATTGAGCCAACGCGCTTGCTCCAGCACGGAAGTGAAGCGATCCTCAATGATCTTGAGGGTCTTCTCCAGTTCGTAGCCGGTGCTCTCGCAAAGCGTATGGAAGTGCAGACCCTCGATACCCTCCGGCAGGGTGTCGCCCAATTCGGAAGCCGATACACCGAAGCGCGTACCCGGTGCACATGGATTGTAGAGCGCAGTCTCCACGGCCGAGTATTCGGGGTTGATTCTGAGTCCGAGCGATACGCCTACGTTCTTCACCATGGGCGAAAGCAGGTAGTACTGGCTGAGAGAGTTGAATGTGACGTGACTGCTATAACGCAGTATTTCCGGAAACTCCTCCGGCGTATAAGCCGGACTGAATGTATGAGCCGGCGCGCCCATCTCTTCGAAGGCAAGACGCGCTTCCCATACGGAACTGGCCGTACTGTGGGGTACGTATTCCCTGATGATCGGGAAGGTACGCCAGAGGGCATAGGCCTTGAAAGCGAGGATGATCTCCACGCCGGTACGGTCGGCTACGGACGCGATCAGGGATAGATTGCGCCTTAGCAGATCTTCTTCCAGTACGTAGGCCGGAGATGCTATGTCGTGGTATCTTGCCATTAGAAGGGTGGTTAAAACAGCTTAGGTATCATTTTATCCCAAAAAGATTGAGTGTCTTTTCCCATTTCATTAAAGAGATCGAAAAAAATTTTTTTTACAGGTATTCCTGTCCATCCTAAGGGATAATAATCAACCTCCTTTTTTGTATCTGATTTTTTGAGGAAGTGTAAAAAGAGATTGTCAAAGGTCGTTATTATTTTATCATCTATTGAAAAGTTCTCGGGATTTGATATCATACTCTCCCTATACTGTGCTTCTAAGAAGGTAATTATGCTCCTTTTCTTAGTCTGTATTTCCTTTTCTGTTTTTTCTGGAAGATTAACCAAGAAATCTAATAAAATTTTTAAATCCTTGTTTGTCATAGACTTATATTCTATTGATTTGATAGTAGACACAATGGAGCAACAAAGTTCTTCGAAAATTCTTAGTGAATCTTCGATAGGGATATAGGAGGGGGCGTCGATCATGACATCCCGACCGGCATTGTTCTTCGGGAAGGCGATGCAGTCGCGGATGCTGTCCAAACCGGCGAAGAGCGATACCCAGCGGTCTAAGCCGTAAGCCAATCCGCCGTGAGGAGGTGCTCCGTACTTGAAGGCGTTCATCAGGAAGCCGAACTGCTCCTGTGCTTTCTCCGGTGTGAAGCCGAGCAACTCGAACATTTTCTGCTGCAGGGCACTGTCGTGAATACGAATGGAACCACCTCCGACTTCGACACCGTTGATCACCATATCGTAGGCATTGGCACGCACGGCACCCGGATCGGTATCGAGCAGAGGGATGTCCTCCGGCTTCGGACTGGTGAAGGGGTGGTGCATGGCGTAGAATCGCTTCGTTTCCTCGTCCCATTCGAAGAGGGGGAAGTCCACGACCCAGAGGCAGGAGAATTTATTCTTGTCGCGCAGACCGAGCTGAGAACCCACTTCGAGGCGAAGTTCGCACAGTTGCTTGCGCGTCTTCATGAGGTCGTCTCCGCTGAGGATCAGAATCAGGTCGCCCGGCTCTGCCTCCATCGTCCGGCGAAGCTCTTGGAGCGTCTCTTGTGTGTAGAATTTGTCCACGCTGCTCTTGACGCTGCCGTCCGATTCCACACGGGCGTATACCATCCCTTTGGCTCCCACCTGCGGACGCTTCACGAAGTCCGTCAGTGCATCGAGTTGCTTGCGGGTGTAAGAGGCAGCTCCCTTGGCACAGATACCTCCGATGTAAGCTGCGGAGTCGAATACGCTGAAGCCGTGGCCTTTCAGCACATCCATCAGCTCTACGAAACGCATATCGAAGCGCGTATCGGGCTTGTCCGATCCGTAGTACTTCATGGCGTCGTGCCACGTCATACGGGGGAAGGCTTCCGAAATCTCCACGTGACGGATGGTACGGAAGAGGTGCTTGGCCATACCCTCGAAGGTGTACAGCACATCCTCTTGCTCCACGAAGCTCATTTCGCAGTCGATCTGTGTAAACTCAGGCTGGCGGTCGGCGCGGAGGTCTTCGTCGCGGAAGCACTTCACGATCTGGAAATAGCGATCGAAGCCGCTTACCATCAGTAGCTGCTTGAAGGTCTGAGGCGACTGGGGAAGAGCGTAGAACTGGCCGGGATTCATTCGAGAGGGCACGACAAAGTCGCGGGCACCCTCCGGCGTGGACTTGATCAGCATGGGGGTCTCTACTTCGAGGAATCCCTCACCGTCCAGATACTTCCTCACCTCCAGAGCCATCCGGTGGCGCAGTTCCATATTGGAGCGCACGCAGTGGCGGCGCAGGTCGAGGTAGCGATATTTCATGCGGAGGTCATCGCCTCCGTCGGTCTCGTCTTCGATGGTGAAAGGCGGCACTTCGGAGCGGTTCAGCACGTCCATTTCTCCGACTGCTATCTCTATATCGCCGGTGGGGATATTCGGATTTTTGCTGGAGCGCTCCATGACGGTGCCCGTGGCACGGATCACCCACTCACGTCCCAAGTCTTCGGCGCGGTCGCATAGTTCGGCAGGTGCCGAATCACGGTTGAAAACCAACTGCGTAGTACCGTAACGGTCGCGCAGATCTACAAAGGTCATGCCGCCCATGCGGCGCACGCGCTGTACCCAACCGCAGAGGGTAACGGTTTGTTGCAGATGAGAAAGGCGCAACTCGCCACAGGTATTTGTTCTGTACATAATGATAAGGGGTTCTTCTATTTATGATCGATTTTGTGGAACAAAAGTACGAAACAAAGCGGACTTTTCCGCCTAAAACGCTCGATGCTGCGTGGGGGTAATACCCTAAAAGCAAAGGCCTTGCACATTTGCGGAAAGTCCTATGAAGAAAACAGGTCTTTGACCCGATTGGGACTTTACGGAGATTACGTAGTGTAAGAGATTCTGTGATTTGACTGCATGCAGTCTGTTTCCAACATCCGACGGCTCTGCCTTCGTATAGCAGTTCTCAGACCAAAAACGCATGGGGCATGGGGCGAGAAAACGTGGCGCGGGATTTTTTTCGTTTTGGTTCGGGAATGAAAAATTTCTCGCGCGTAAACGAAGTAATTTACGCGCCTAAATCTCGCAGAATACGCGCCGCAATTCCATCGATTGCAGTGCGTAAAATTCAGTAAGAGGGAAGGTGAGGAGCACGAACTCCCTCGTTTAAGATAATGGTGCTATGTTCGATACGCACATCATCGTACAGACCGCTGTCAATGAAAGATCGGAGTATACAGGCTCCCCCCTCCACTAACAGCGACTGTATGCCGCGAGCGTGCAGTTCGGCCAGCATCTGCTCCACGGGAGGGCGGGAGGGATCGATCCGAACGAAAGAGACAGAGGAGGGATAGCCGGAGGGTTGTTCTTTTTCGGTAAATACCAGTGTGGGCACACTGCCATCGAAGAGGGTGAGGTGGCGTGGGAGAGCCAGATGGCGATCTGTGACCACACGCAGCGGATTTCGGCCGTACCAATGCCGAACCGTCAGAGAGGGATTGTCCAAAAGAGCGGTACGGAACCCCACCAATATGGCATCGTGTATCATTCGTCTATGGTGCACAAAGCGTGTGGTCAGAGGTGTACTCAGCCTGACAGGAGGGGTGGAGGCATCGTCGCGCAGTGCGTCAATGAATCCGTCGCTACTTTCTGCCCATTTGAGTGTGACATAGGGGCGGTGTTGCCGTTGGGCTGTGAGGAAATGCCGATTCAACTCCTCGGCTTCCTCTGCAAGTAGTCCCACTTGGACCGATACACCTGCGTCACGCAACATCTTGATGCCTCTTCCTGAAACGGATGGGAAAGGATCGAGCATGGCCACCACTACATGAGGGATGCCCTCCCGAAGGATCAGCTCGGCACAGGGAGGCGTTTTGCCATAATGAGAGCAAGGCTCCAGACTGACATAGAGGGTACTTTCTCTGAGCAAAGCCTTGTCTCGCACAGAGTTTATGGCGATGACTTCGGCATGGGGCATGCCGGCACAGTGGTGGTAGCCCTCACCGATGATACGCCCATGAGCCACAAGGACTGCTCCGACAAGCGGATTGGGAGAGGTGAACCCTTCGGCATTCTGTGCTAATTCGATGGCACGGCGCATATACAGAGGATCGGGAGTCATACCTAATTGCTAATTTTGTTTCTGATGATTACGCTTAACGAAGCTCAACAGCGAATCGAATCGACACTGAACGGTCGATACGACAAGGATGAACTGCGCAGCATCATGCGAGGGCTACTGACCGAAGCAACCGGCCTAAGCCGCTCCGCACTTTTGCTTGCAGACAAAGATACGCTTTTATCGACCGAAGCATCGCAAGCTCTATCTCGCTATCTGGATCGTATGAAGACAGGAATTCCGCTACAGTATGCCGTGGGACATGCGCCTTTCTTCGGGTATGAATTTGCGGTAAATCCTTCTGTGCTGATTCCCCGTCCTGAGACGGAGGAACTGGTGGAGTTGATCCTGCGAAAGGAGAGGCCTGCGGCGGCTTCGCTTTGTCTGCTCGATGTCGGCACGGGCAGCGGATGTCTGGCCATCACATTGGCACGAGAACTTCGAGCCAAAGTATGGGCGATGGATATTTCACCCGATGCTTTAGCCACGGCTCGTACCAATGTCGGAGAAGACGACCGGATATTTTTCTTCGAGGGCGATATTCTTTCTCCCGATAATCGTTGGGACGTACTCCCCCCCGTGGACATTATCGTCAGCAATCCTCCGTACATCATGCCTGCGGAAAGTGCCGATATGGCGTATCATGTGCTGGGACATGAACCGTCCTTGGCTCTCTTTGCGCCCGAGGAGGATCCTCTCCTTTTCTACAAAGCCATTGCCAACCTTTCCGGCAGCGGTAAACTACGCTCCGGCGGACGGCTTTATGTGGAGCTGAATCCGCTGCTGGCCGAAGCCACATGCGAAGTATTTTCGGCCAAAGTGGGATGGTGTGAAGTCCGATTGCACACGGATCTCTCCGGCAAGAGCCGTTTTCTCTCGGCAAAATATTTACCCGCTAACAAAGCATGAAGACAGAGGAGGAACTACTGAATCGGATGCAAGCCTACTGCGCCCGTACGGAACATTGCAGATCAGAAGTGGCAGCCAAACTGCGACGGGCAGGGACAGACGAGCTAATGATAGAGCGGCTGCTGCAGCGGCTTGTGGAAGATCGGTTCATTGATGAGGATCGTTTTGCCCGTGCTTATGCTCGTGACAAATACCGATTCAATGGCTGGGGCCCCAAGCGCATTGCTTCGGAACTGGCCAAACGGCGTATTCCGGATTCGATCATCGGTTCGACCTTATTGGATTTGGAGGAGGGAGAAGATAAGATAGAGGATAACCTGCCGCGTCTCTTGGAGCGCAAACTTCGAAGCATAAAGGATACGGACGATCGCGGTCGTCTGCACCGCTTGGTGCGCTGGGCTGTGGGACGAGGATTCGAATACGAACAGGTGATGAGGGAGGCATCACGCCTCCTCCGCAAAGGGTATGAGGAAGACAGCTAACGGTACGGGCCGGCATATCCGATTGCTGATTCGTAAGGTGTTGGATCTGTTTTTCCCTCGCTATTGTCCTGTATGCGACAGCTTGCTCGCCGAGACGGAGATCGGGGTCTGTCCTCGTTGCATGGTGAGAATGCCGCGGTATATCGAAGGGATGCAATATGGATTAGATCGTCTGAATGGGGATGTTTATATCGACGCGCTGTACAGCCTTTTTATTTTCAAAGAGGACGGGGGTGTAAGGCCTATGATACACGCACTAAAATATGGAGGATACAGTGAGATCGGCGAAATGCTCGGACGAATGGCCGGCCGATCCTATCCTTTCCTGTCCAAGGATTACGATCTGATAGTGCCGGTTCCTTTACACCCACGCAAACAACGTAAGCGTGGCTACAATCAGGCACTCCTCATCGCACAAGGATTAAGTCGCGTAACGGGAATACCTGTTCAAGAAGGTTTGCGCAGAAAGGTATATACGGACAGTCAGACCGGACAGTCCTATTCGGAACGAAAGTCAGCCATGAAAGGGAAGTTTGCCCTCTCCCCGAATACGCGCGTGGCCGGTATCCGTGTTCTTTTGGTGGACGATGTGCTGACTACCGGAGCTACGGTACAGGCTGCGGCCGAGCCATTGGCAGAAGCCTTTGCGGCCAAGATCGGTGTACTGGTGGCAGCCGTCACCAAACGTCCCTCGAATTGGTCTCATTATTCTGATGAGCGATAGGCCGAGTTTATAGCCCCTCCTTAAGCTCTTTCCTCTCCGATTAGGTTCCTTATTCTAACGAAAGAGGCTGCGTTCCGAGGATTATTCCTTGGGACGCAGCCTCTTTTCCGTATAGGAGTGTCGGTCAGCTTACCAAACGACTACGCGCTTTTCGGGTTCCAAATACATCTTATCAGTAGGCTGTATATTGAAAGCTTCGTAGAAAGCTTCGATATTGCGCAGTGCTTGATTGACGCGCAGCTCACCCAAACTGTGCACATCGATCTGTGTGAGACGGAGAACCTCTTCCGGACGAATATTTTGTCCCCATAGACGGGCATAACCGATAAAGAAACGCTGGTCGGGAGTGAATCCGTCGATTTCTTCCATTACCTCACCCTTGGCAGCATTGCGGAAAGCCAGATAAGAGATGAGGAGACCGCCCTGATCTGCGATGTTCTCGCCAAGTGTCATATTACCATTGGCACGAACACCATCGGCTACGTAGATCTCGCTGAACTGATCGGCCAGTTTTCGGGCTGTGGTCTCGAACTTCTGAGCATCTTCAGCAGTCCACCAGTTGATCATATTGCCGTCTTTGTCGAAGTTGCGGCCTTGATCGTCGAATCCATGGGTCATCTCGTGTCCGATCACTACGCCGATACCGCCATAATTGACAGCATCGTCTGCATCCATGTTGAAGAAAGGCGGTTGGAGGATGGCTGCAGGGAAACAAATTTCGTTTGTGGTTGGATTGTAGTAGGCATTGACATCCTGCGGATTCATCAGCCAACGCTCGCGATCTACAGGCTTGCCGAGGTCAGCCATATTGTCGTCATGCATCCATTTGCTGGCGCGTTTGATATCGGCATAATAGCTGTCTCCCTTGATTTCCATCTTGGAATAGTCTTTCCACTTGTCGGGATAACCGATCTTGATGATGAAGGAATTGAGTTTTTCCTGAGCTTTCATCTTCGTGGAGTCGCCCATCCATGTAAGCATGTTGATGCGCTCTCCGAGAGCCGTTTGCAGGTTCTTGACGAGTTTGAGCATGCGCTCTTTTGCTTCGGGTGGGAAGTATTGCTTTACATAAACTTCGCCCAGTGCTTCGCCCAGAAAGCTGCTTACCATACCTACGGAACGTTTCCAGCGAGGATGCATTTCGGTGGTTCCACTCAGCGTCTTACCGAAAAAGTCGAAACGGGCTTGCTCGAAGTCATCGCTCAGATAGCTTGCTGCACCGCTGATCGTGCCGGCGAGGAGATAGTCCCTCATTTCGTTCAGATCGGCTTTGGCAAACCAAGAGTCGAACTTCTTGAAGAAATCGAGTTGCTCCACATCCCACTCTTCGAGGGTGGTGAGCTGACGATCGACGAGGTAAGTAGTCCAATCAAAGCCTTGGTACTTATTCGTAAACTCCTTCACTGCCATCTTATTGTAGTTACGATGGGTATCGCGTAGTTCTTCTTTGCTGTAGCAGATTTGTGCCAGTTCGGTTTCCATCTTCATAGCGTTCTTGGCAATACGGGTAGCTGCTTCATCGTCGTAGCCGGCCAGCTTAGCAATTTTGTTCAGATAAGCTACATACGCCTCGCGTATTTGCTGAGACTTGGCATCCTGCTTGAGATAGTAGTCGCGATTGTCAAGAGCCAAGCCGGTCTGGGTGATATGGAAGATGTTCATCTCGCTATTCTTGGCGTCGGCATAAACGTACGATCCGAAGAATGTGCTTCCACCCATATTATCCTTAGCAGCGGCATACTTCACCATAGCAGCTCTGTCCGCAATGGCTTCGATCTTCTGAAGATCTTCCTTCAGAGGAGCTGCTCCGTCTTTATTCCGTTTGATGCTATCCATAGCTTGACGATAGAGCGTAGCTATACGATACTCATTAGTGCCGACTTCATGCTGTCCTGCTGCAAGGTTGTCCACAATCAGGTGTACACGCTCGAGGGTGCTGTCGTGCAGGATGTCGAATGAGCCGTAGCGACTATAAGCAGGTTTGAGCGGATTGTTTTTCATCCAATTGCCGTTGCAGTAGCGATAAAAGTCGTCCTGCGGGCGTACGGATGTATCCATGGCACTGAGGTCGATGGCCGGTACCGGCTCGCGCTTCCTGTCAGTATCGTTAGTCTGACCCTTATTGCCATTGCAGCCGGTCAGCATCAATGCGCCGATTACTGCCGGCGCAAGGCAGAGAAACTTGATTGTCTTGTTCATTGTTTGTGATATTTGGCATTAAAACAATTTCGTTGGGTATTCTCCGGCTTCCGTTAGTTCGCGTAGTTTGGCTACGACACCAGGGCGATCGTCCGAATAAGTGACACCGAACCATCGGGCTGTCGTATCCAGCACTTCCACCGAAGCTCGACCGCTGTGAATAAGATCGTTCACAACGAAGGGAATGAAGAACTCGCTCTTCAGCTCCTGCCCATGAGCATTCAGGAAGTTGATGAACAGTTCTTCCGAATAGTCGAAGTAGTCAGGAGTGAATCCCCACATATTCATCGAAACGGGTGCATCCTCTGCCAGCGTACATATCTTTCCGGTCTCATCTCGGAATGAGATAGTACCGTCTGTGCGCTCGATGCCGGTACGCTCCACCACACCGGTAAGCAAATGTTTTTCATCTACCTGGCATACTCCACGCGAAACGCCACCGCTTTCGCTCAGGGTATTACCCACACGGTAGCCGACCATGCAGTATTCGCCTTGCTTACCCTCCAAAGTCATGAGCTTACGAGCCAGAACTTCAAAACCATTGCGTCCATAGAAATCATCCGCATTGATGACGGCAAAAGGTTCGCGAATCGCATCTCGTCCCATCAGAACGGCGTGATTCGTTCCCCAAGGTTTCTCGCGCCCTTCCGGACAGGAGAATCCTTCCGGCAAGCAATCCAATTCCTGAAAAACCAGTTCGACAGGGATACGGCCTTCGTACTTGGTCAGAATTTTTTCTCGGAATTCTTTCTCGAATGAATGACGGATTACGAAGACCAGCCGACCGAATCCGGCACGAATGGCATCATAAACGGAATAGTCCATGATCGTATCGCCACCGGGGCCTATGCCGTCCAATTGCTTGAGACTACCATAGCGGCTGCCCATACCCGCAGCCAAAACAAAAAGTGTGGGTTTCATCGGTTTCTAAAAACTCTTTTTTATATGTAATGCTGCAAAGTTACGATTATCCACAAAGGGATCAGCCGAAACTGTACAGGTTTTCATATCTCTGCACAGTTTCGGCTGCTATATCTTTTCATTAGGGGATACTCCGAAACGCTATTCCTTATTGCTTGTGCAAAAAAGGAAACAGCTGCTATCACGAGCAACGTGAACGGGCCATAAGTTTGAGCTTGTCAAGGATTTGTTTGTGTCTGAGACTGCATCGCTCTTCTGCTGCATCGAAAACGATTTGCAGCTTTTTGCGATCAAGAATACGATAGATGTCTGTCATAAGCATATTCGCCAAAAGGGTTAAGGATGAAAGGAGTCATTCTCCTTTTTTCCATTCTTTTAGAGAACGCTTACGACTGCTTTATTATTGTATGGAATATCGACTAAGCCGACATGCCCATCATTTTGCGCAGATTGATCAGCGCATACCGCATTCGGCCGAGTGCCGTATTGATGCTTACTCCGGTAGCATCTGCAATCTCTCGGAAGCTCATGTCCTCCCAGTAGCGCATTCTCACTACTTCCTGTTGCACTTCGGGCAGGACGCTCAGGTACTGTTCCAGCTCTTCGATAGTAGCCAGTTCGATCAGTTGTTCTTCCGCCGTCAGATTGCTGTCCGCCACCTTTTCGACAGGAGCGGCGTCGTCATTATCGAAAGACTGCAATCTGGCTCCTTCCCCTCTGACCCGGCGGTAGTGATCCATCACGAGGTTGTGCGCAAGGCGTAGCAGCCAAGCTTTGAACTTGCCGGTGGGGATGTATTGTCCGCGACGAAGCGTATGGATCACCTTGATAAAAGTGTCCTGAAAAATATCCTCCGCCAAATCGGCATCGCTCACGGAAAAACGGATGTAAGTATGAACTACAGCATCATACCGGGACAGTATGACATCGAAAGCCTCATCGCATCCTTCTGTATAAAGGCTGACCAATTCATCATCAGTCAGCTTGTGGAAACTGCTCATAGGAGAATCCTCTTTATTTATTGTTCAGAAGGTAGATATGCGTCGATAGGCGATTCTTTTAAATGAGACTTATTGCAAAGAAAAACATTTTTTTCGACAAAACAAACAGAAGCAACTGCTTATCAACCCAACTAATGCAGCAGAAGAGTCAGCGATCGTTCTTTTCCAAGCGGAGTGTCATCGTGGGGCTGTCGCATACATGTTCGGGGCCGAAGAACTGTATCGGGCCGGGGTAAACGTACTCGGTGCTCAACGCCCATTCGCGACGCATCTCGCGCAATGCTCGGTACGGTTCACCATCCATATCCACCAATGCTTTTCGAATCACGGGCTTCATTTTTCCGCTCCGACGCTCCATATTCATCATCATCGTCATGGGCACGCCGCCGGCTTCCCATTCGGATACAGGATCTGCCGTATTCTTGATCGCAGCCATGTAGCCCGTCTTTCCCGCTGCGATCAGGATAGAAGCTGCACGTCCGAGACAGTAGCAGTAGTTGGCATCGAAGTTGGAGGGCATGGCACAGCGTCCTTCGTAGCCGAAGAAGTGGGTAAGCGTACTGAACCGCCCCTGAAATCGTCCTTCTTCCGCCCATTCGGCCAGCTTCTGAGCCGTCATGTCTGCCAAGAGCTTCTCGGTGGCAATGAGCGAAACCTGCACATTGCCGTGAGGGTCGCGATCGGCAATCAACTGTCGAGCCACATCCACCGGCAAGCTGTCGTACAGGCGCGAATTCTCGGGACTGAGTTTGTTTTTGATATACTGTCTCTGTGCCGAACGTTTGATGAGCTTGAATTCGGCATCATTTTGGGAGAGAAACTCGTTCAGCTCCTTGATCAACCTCTTCATGGCCGGCAGGAATTCGATCAACCCCTCCGGAATCAGTACCGTCCCGAAGTTCATTCCTGCCTCCGACCGGCGCACCACGGTCTCGGCGATATAGGTCACCACATCGTCCAGATAGTAATTGTTGGCCTCCACCTCTTCGGATACGATACAGATATTGGGGTGGGTCTGGAGGGCGCACTCCAGTGTAATATGAGATGCCGAACGCCCCATCAGCTTGATGAAGTGCCAGTACTTCCGGGCCGAATTGCAATCGCGCTGGATATTACCGATCAGTTCGCTATAGACTTTGGCGGCCGTGTCGAAGCCGAAGGAGGTTTCTATCTGTTTGTTTTTCAAGT